>ENA-OPCE01001287-OPCE01001287.1-human-gut-metagenome-genome-assembly--contig:-NODE-1287-length-16181-cov-2.364008_pt1 | contig 16181 bp, 15 predicted proteins | sample MGYA00241247_ERZ501474 | MGnify/ENA primary metagenome ERZ501474 (study PRJEB25962, sample SAMEA2042572) | human gut metagenome | biome: human gut; feature: human-associated habitat; material: faeces... | reverse complement strand
CAAAAAAGTAAGAATATATTCTGTAATAAACCTGTTCTCACTCCTGATGATGTGGTTGATAAAGAATATGATTATATTATTGTGTGTGTATATGATTATGCAAATGAAATATTTGATTTGTGTAATCATATAGGATTGGATAAAAATAAAATTATATTATTAAAAAATTGGATGTGGAATAATGGGGAAAGTATATCATCTTTAACACCACCAATGAGATGTTGCAAAAAAATAAATGATGTTCAAGAAAATGTACAGAATGAGTTTCCGTTATTATATAATAAATATATTAAGGAAAATGATATTTTTGCAAATCAATTTATAGTTGTATCAAGGAATGGTTATGATTTGCTAGATGACAATATTTTAATATCAAAGGATGAATTTTTAAATTTAGATTACCAAAAAGATTATTTTCGATTTAGAACATTTGAATTAGTAGCAAATGAAATTTTAGACAATAATATAAAGGGAAATGTTGCTGAGTTAGGTGTGTTTAGAGGAGCATTTTCTAAGATGATAAATCTAAAGTTTCCGAATAAAATGTTATATATGTTTGATACATTTGAATCATTTGATAGAGAAGAATTTGAAAAAGAGGTTAACTTGAAAAGAGTTCCAGACACATTTTATGAAACCTTTAAACAGACTGACGAAAATTATGTGTTATCAATTATGCCTTATCCAGATAAATGCAAGATATGCAAAGGCTTTTTTCCAAAAACAATCAAAGGAGTTGAAGAGGAAAAATTTGCATTTGTATCAATAGATGTTGATTTTGAACAGTCAATATTTGAAGGACTTAAGTTTTTCTATCCTAGATTGAATAATGGTGGAGTTATATTTATTCATGATTATAATAATAGATATTTGGAAGGTGTGAAAATAGCTATTCATAGATATGAAAATGAAATTGGAACAAAATTAAAAAAGGTTCCGTTGGCAGATGAAGGAGGAACTATAGTTATAGTTAAATAAAATATTATGTTTCAAGACATAACAGTAATGCTATTAATTATTGTGCATTAAAATAGATAAATTTTCATATTTATTATGTTGTTCTTATATGTGTTATGTTATAATTCATTTAAATATTTGAAAAGGTGAACTAATGAAAGGAGCTTTGCAATGGAGAATGATTATTTATATGATAATGATTTACTTGGGGCGTTTTCATTTGATTGTGATGATTTAAAGATGCATGGACACCGCTATTTCAAAACTGGTATTTGCAATTCGCGATATTATAATGTTGCGTATGCGCAGGCATTAGAAATTATAGGTTTGTTATATTGTGCATATGATAATAGTAAAAATGGAAATTATCATAAAGGGGTTGCATATGTGGCAGAAAGAGTAGGCGTTTCCAAGGCTGAAATAAAGTCATTAAGGAAGAATTTTAAATGGAAAAAGGAAACGCTTATATATAAAATTCCTTATAATACAAGTGAAATAGTTAAAGAGATATCTGAATTGTTGAGAAACAAAATAAATGAACCAATAGTAAAGAATTTTTTAGATAAGCAGAATAAATCTTTGTATGTTCTTATATTAATAAATAAGCAATATTATTTAGTTAAAGCGGTTTCAAAAATGGATTCTAGGATAAGTAATCTTTATAATGCTCTTAAAGAGTTGGGATAGTGAATATGATAATGGAAGAGAGTTTATACATTTTGTGTGGATAGAAAGTATTTAACATGAGGAATCTGTTATGAAAGAAAATAATTTTAAAAACATTGAGCAGTTAAGATACCGCATAGTTTTAGAACTTCGTAAGATATCGAATCAATCAAAAGGTGATGATGGAACAATTGAATCGTATTTTGTAGCGTGTATAGTAGACTATGTTGTTGGAAATAGTTTGCAAAATGCTTTTGAAAGTTATTTAGATAATAATATTATATGCATTATATTTTATCTTTCATTGATAATAGGTCTAGCATTTTTATTTTGGATTGTAAGTAGATTGTATTGTTATATTGTTTCACGGATTTCAAAGAATAAAAAAATTAGTGGCATGGCAGAAATCACAGATATCAATCACATTAAGGCAAATATAGATGAATTTGATAATACTGCTTGTAATTGCCTGCTCATATGTAAAAATTATATTGAATCTTATAAAAAAGAAAAAGATGTTACATTAAAACAATTTTATTATAACGAAATAATACATTATTTTGAAAAAGCGACATTTATTTTTAATATAATTCTTTTACATAATGATGTTTATATAGCAAATATAAACAAAATGGAGTTTGATCCAATAAGACCATATCGCGTAGATAACTTTATTAATATTTCTAATAGCATAATTGATTTTTTACTTAATGAGTTAAGTGAAATTAATATCAGTAATGAATTAAATAAGGATATTATAAAATTAAATGAACAGGTAAAAGAGTTTAAGAGACAGTGGAACCATTAGGTAGGTCAGATATTGCAGTGGAAATTATAGTGGAGAAGTAAATGTACAGAATAAAAATGAATATTAATTATATAATAAGTTGAGTAAGTAAAGCCTTTAGGGTATAATATTCCTAAAGGCTTTTAAACATTGTAATAAGAATTCTTCATGTATAGAAAGAGGTATGTATGCGTTTGCATGAACTTAAACTGGATAATTTTAAGGCAATTGAATCGGCGGATATTAACTTTGATGGCAAGAGTACGATTATTTTTGGAATCAATGGCACAGGTAAATCTACTGTATTAAGGTCTATTAATTTGTTATATGCCAATATTATTAACCAGATTGTTAACAGGAAAGAGTTGAAACAGTCATATGCTATCCAGTTAGAGGATATCAGGTATGGTGCAAGGGAAACTCAGATAAGCGCTGTATTTGATATTAAAGGTGAGTGCATTGAATATGGAAGAAGAATGGTCAGAAATACCTGAAAGAAATATGAGAATAAAGAGGGAATTAGAAGAATCAGTGAAATTTTTCATAATGAATATGTTTCTGATGAAACATCATTATTATAGCTTGCATAGCATATAGGATATGCCGCAAAAACGTAAGGAGACGATTACATATGTACACAGAACTAACAGCATCTATGATGTGTGCCAATTTTGGCAATCTCGAGAAAGAAGTTAAAGATTTAGAAAAGGCAGGTATTGATTCATTCCATATCGATATTATGGATGGACGATATGTGCCTAATTTTGCTATGTCTTTGAATGATCTAAGGTATATAAGGTCAGCGACAGATAAGCCACTGGATGTACATCTTATGATAGAGCATCCAAGTACCCATATCAGTTTGTTTCTTAAGTCACTTAAGAAAGGAGATACCGTGTATATCCATCCAGAGGCTGAATATCATCCATCAACTACACTTCAGAAGATTATAGATGCAGATCTTGTGCCAGGGATAGCGATTAATCCGGGAACTAGTATAGAAACTGTTATGGAGATGTTACAGATAGTTGATAAGGTGCTTGTTATGTCAGTGAATCCGGGAAATGCCGGACAGATGTATCTTCCTTATGTAGGAAAGAAGATAGAAAGACTTCTAAAGCTTCGTGAAGATATGAACTTTGAAGTGTATTGGGATGGTGCATGTGGTATGGATAAAATCAAGACGTTTGCGCCGATGGGAGTTAAAGGCTTTGTATTGGGTACCACTGTACTTTTTGGTAAGGATAGGTCTTATAAGGATATACTTATGGATATACGTAGTATGGTAAGTTGTGGTAAGTAATGTATGACTGTACGAATTGTGTAGCAATATAGCAATCCAGGCACATCAATATCAGTTAAGGACAAAATAATTTCCCAGATAATATAATATCGATTATTAAATGAAAAGTGATATGTCAGGTTAAGTAACAGGAGAATAGAAACATATGAATACAGCACTTGTATTAGCTGGTGGAACAGGAACAAGACTTGGTTCAGATATTCCCAAGCAGTATATAAAAGTCAATGAAAAGATGATTATAGATTATTGTCTTAAGACATTAGACGAATCAGAATATATAGATGCCATATGGATAGTAGCAGATTCTTTATGGCAGGATAAGATAAAGCTTCCAGAAAAGTTCAGAGGTTTTTCACTGCCAGGTGATAACAGACAGTTGTCTATATATAATGGAATAAATGATATATATGCATATGAGTGTAACTTACACAAAAATAGTGATATGTCGGATAGAATTGGGTCACACAGGGGTGTGTGCGATAGAGCTGTGTCAGATGGAAAAGTGATTAATAGTGCCTCAGACATTGTATTAATACATGATGCAGCAAGACCGAACCTGACAGAGGAAATGATACAGGAATGTATGAACGCAGTACGTAATGATGGATATGATGGTGCCATGCCGGTACTTCCTATGAAGGATACCGTATATATGAGCAGCGATGGAAAAAAGATTGACAACCTTATAGATAGAACAACTGTGTATGCAGGACAGGCTCCGGAGGTTTTTGTTCTTGATAAGTATATACAGGCTAATAAGCTTTTACTGCCTGACATGATATTAAGCATCAATGGTTCTAGTGAACCGGCAGTTATGGCAGGAATGAATATTGCTTTAGTGAACGGAGATGAGAACAATTATAAAATAACAACTAAAGCAGATCTTGAAAGATTTATTGAAGAATGTTCAGGTGATAGCAGATGGGAGAAGTGACAGAATGAAGGCACAGGTATTACATAATGTAGCAGATCTTAGATATGAAGAGGTGAGTAAACCACAGCTAAATAAAGGCTGGGTACTTGTTAAGGTTAAGGCTGCCGGAGTATGTGGTTCAGATATTCCAAGGATATATAAGACAGGTGCACATGTGCATCCGCTTATCCCAGGACACGAATTCTCTGGTCAGGTGGTTGATATATATGATGAAAGCTCAGCTGAATGGCTTGGGAAAAGGGTTGGCATATTCCCGCTTATTCCGTGTGGGAAATGTGATCCATGCCATAAAAAGCAATATGAGATGTGTAAAGATTACAACTATCTCGGTTCAAGATGTGATGGTGGATTCGCAGAATATGTAGCAGTTCCGGAGTGGAATCTTATAGAATTACCAGATAATGTAACTTATGAGCAGGCTGCCATGATGGAGCCTATGTCTGTTGCTGTGCATGCTATAAGACAGTTTGATGGACTTATCAGGAATGGACAGAAAGCGGATAATACTGATGATTACATTAAAGATAAATCCGTATGTATTATTGGATTGGGAACCATAGGGCTATTGCTTACTATGTTTCTTATAGATGCAGGCATAAAGAATATATATGTTATATGCAACAAGACGGCACAGAAAGAACAGGCGCTTGAATTAGGCATACCAGAGGATAATATAGTTGTTGAGGCAGAAAAAGAAAAGAATATAGCTGATAAGAGTGCTATATCAATGGGTTTAAAAGAATATGACTATGTATTTGAATGTGTAGGCAGGCAGGAAACTGTATGCAGGGCGATAGAATTGGCAGCTCCTGCAGCACATATTGTAGTTGTAGGGAATCCATATTCAGATATGAGTTTTCCTAAGGATATATATTGGAAACTGCTAAGATATCAGCTTAAGCTTGGTGGTACATGGAATTCATCATATACTAAGAGCGATTCGGATGACTGGCATTATGTACTGGGAAGATTAAAGGCGGGCAGTATTCATCCAGAAAAGCTTATAACTCACAGATATTCATTAGAAGATATACATAAAGGCATGGAGATTATGAGAGATAAGACAGAGGATTATGTAAAGGTTATGTTATATGAATTTTGAACTTGTTTTTTTTGAGGATGAGGTAAGGGATGGCTTTTTTGTTCCAGCTGAAATGAAGCACGCATGGGCAGCGGAGCTGGAAGTATTGTCAGAGGTTGACAGAATATGTAAAAAGTACAATATACAATATTATGCAGACTGGGGAACATTACTTGCAACGGTTAGACATGAAGGTTTTATACCATGGGATGATGATCTTGATATTGTCATGAAGAGAGAAGATTATAAACGTTTCCTTGAAGTTGCACCTAAGGAATTTCCAGAAGGGTATTCAGTTTATAATTATAGTAATCATGATGATTTCTGGTTGTTTTTAGCCCGTGTTGTTGGAAAACGAAGAATATGTTTTGAAGATGATCATCTTAGAAGATTTCATGAGTTTCCATATATTGCTGGTGTAGATATATTTGTACTTGATTATGTATCAAGGGATGAAAAAGAGGAGCGTACAAGAGATAAAAATGCGATGTATTTACTTGCGCTTGCTGATTATATCGGAGATGGCAGGTGTGATGATACATCGGTAAAACAGTGGATTTCGATAATTAAAGAAAAGTATAATATAACAGTTACATATGCAGAGGACAGAAAAGAATTAAAAAGAAAGTTATATGGGGAAGTTGAGAAGCTTTTTGCTAAGTTTGGTAAGGATGAAGCTGACAAGATAACCCAGTTGTTTCCTTTTGGCGTGAAGGATAATAGGTTATGGGTACCGAAGGAATATTATGAAGAAGCGATAGAACTGGGCTACGAGAATACTACAATCCCTGTTTCTTTAAGATATTGTGAGATGCTTAGTAAAAAGTATGGTGATTATATGAAGCTTGTCAGAAATGCCGGAGGACATAATTATCCATTCTTTGAAAGCCAGAGAAAACAGCTCCAGGCAGTGCTGGATTTTGATATGCCGGAATACAGGTTTGATTATAGTCAGCTAAGAGATAATAACAGAAATAATAACAATGATATAATAGATAATGCTAATAGAGTGGCATCTATAGTACATAGTGACGGACAAGTATTTTATGGATATAAGAAAGATATAGTAGCTGCATTAGAAAAACTACAATACAGTTATATAAAGCTAAGTGAGTTTTACCAAAGTATTGATACAGTATGCAGCACAGATACCGGGAATATCCAGTCAGTATTACAGGAATCACAGCAGGCGGCAATTGAGCTAGGAACGGCTATTGAAAGCATGAAAGGTGAAAATGTATCAGTAGTCAGTAAACTGGAAGATTATTGTGAATTATTGTATCAGCAGGCAATGGATATATACAATTTACATTATAATGCATCAATAAAAAAATTGCTGGATAAGATAGATAAGTGGGTTAAGATTGAAATTCTGAATCGCACAGAAATTGCCTTTATTGTATACAAGGAAAGTCAATGGAAATATATAGAGAAAATATATAATGATTATAATTGCAACAATGACGATGATGGCAGCGTGAACATTGATTGTTATGTCATGGTTGTGCCATATTATTATAAAAGATATGATGGAACTTATATTGAAAAGAAATATGAAATGGATGCTTTTATAACATTGCATGATAGTGTTAATTTTATAGATTATAGCGAATATAATCTGTCAAAGCAACATCCAGATGCTATATATATCCAGAATCCATATGATGAATGGAATGCAACATTAACATTACTACCAGAGTTTTATAGCAGAAGTTTAAGAGACTGTACGGAAAAGCTTATATATATACCGCCATTTTTTCTTGAAGAGTTTACAAGGGAATGTGAACGGGAATTTTATAATATGAAGTATTATTGTACGATGCCAGGCGTTGTATGTTCGGATATAGTGTATGTGCAGTCTGATAATATGAGACAGTTGTATATAGATAAGTTATGTGAATTTGCCGGGGAGAGTACAAGAGGTATATGGTCTGGTAAGATAAAAGCAGATGAAAGTGTATACACCTATGCAAAGGAGTATGATAACAAAAAGTCATATAATAAGGACGGGCAATGTAAAATTAAAATACACAAAAAGAAAATTGCATTTTATGTGCAGGCAGGAGTGCTTATACAATATGGTGATGAAGCAATCGATAAGTTAAAGAGAGTTATTGATATATTTAGTACATATAAAGATGATATTGAAGTTCTATGGGTGTTAGATGATGTTCAGGAGAGATATCTTGAGGCTGGAAAAGAAAGCTATTTCATGTTATTTGACGAATATGTAAGACTAAAGAATGAATATCATAAGCATGGCATAGGAGCAATGATTTATAGAAGTGATATAAGCATTGATGAAATTGTAGAAAAATGCGATGCATATTATGGTTGTGAGAGTCATATTGCACTTGAATTTAGTGTCAATAAGAAGCCAGTTATGATACTATCGGTGGATTGCTGATAGTATCATAACTAGCATCTGTCATAGCAATGTAGATATAGAAATTAGCAAGAGAGCATGTCTGAATATTCCTGCATAAAGATATCACGTGTTTTATAGTATTCAGACAGCTCAAGTATTCCGTCATCATGGAAGCACCATGGCTCGTCAGCTGGAAGTACCATGACCTTATATCCAGCTTTTCTGAATTCAAAGCTTTGGGAGATATCGTAGTAATCCCACCCTTTAAATATATCGTCTCTCCATGGGATATCATATTGCGTTGCCATAAGTAAGCCATCTATAGCTTCAACCTCTGTAGGTGAGGTTATTTCACCGATAGCAGCCTTGACCGTATGATATATGCAGTTAGAAACAAGCTTGCCAACACGGTTTCCAAGCCACATGACACAGGATGGATCAAGTTGTGGTGTGCCGATAATGCCTATCATTCCAGTAGCTTCATCATTAAATCCTTTTAATAAACAGTTAAGAAAATCTTTGTTTATTATGAAAGTATCCTGATGCAGATATATTTTATATTTTGCATCAGATGAGAGCATACCACGGTTATACCCCGAGGTTATAGAGGCTGCATCTCGTATTACTTTTATTTCTATTTCGTACCCGTCAGGAATTGTCAGGTTGTTGATATATTTTTTACACTCGTGCTCATACTGTGGATTATTGGAGCACATTATAAAGCAGAATTTATAAGGATTCATTGTTCATTCTCCATGTTTTTAAAAAGTTCATTCAGAATATCGGCGTTTTCTGACATTCCGGATAATCTAAGGTTGTGGGCCAATATTTCCATAATGGCTGCTTTGTCAACAGCTATTGTATATATGAGTTTAGATAATGCGATTAACGATATTTCGTTGTTGCTGATTTTTTCAATAATTGTCTGTATAGCTGCTGTTCTTTCAACATCATATTCTATATTAAGTATTAGAAATTTGTAATATTGTACTTTGTTTATGAGTGCATCAATATCAGGAGCATTATTCATAAACTTTACTGTAGATACATGAGAGTTGAATTCGGATGCTGTTATGTCGGCAGCGTAAATACAGGAAGCAATATCAGAAACAATGTAAAAAGGTTTCATTATAGTCTGATTGTTAAGAAATGTGCAAAGTGTGTATATGGAATTATCTGTATTGACAGATAAGAACTGGTTAATTGAACTTCGCAGCAATGTGAGTTCATCTGAATGAAGGGAATACCATTCATTTATATTATTAATATCAGATTGCACATATTGTTCGGTATAATTAGTAATCATATAATCTCCATGTTTATATATCTATATATTTATAGTATAATAATATTGCTTGTGTGTCAAAAGTAATAAAAGCGATAAAAGTATTATAAGAGAAGGGAAAGAATAATTATGGCGTTCAATCATGAATATATAGTAGAACTTGTAAGTAACCAAAGCTGGGATGAATGTTACAGTGAAATCATAAAAGGATTAAAGCAAAACTATAGTGATTATGAGCTTTATTTTGCTTTGGGAGAGTATTATTTAAGTAAGAATATCAATCAGGCGTATCTGTGTTATGAAAATGCGTTATTCTATTGTGATAATGAAACAGATAAGGAATATATAGAAGGTGTTCTGCTGGATATAAAAGAGAAGGGTGTGAATGTTAAGCCATACTCTATAGTTATTGTTTCGTATAATTGTATAGATATAATGCAATCATGTATAAAGAGTATCAGAGATAATAATGATGTAAACGCAAATGAGTTAATTGTTGTTGATAATAATTCAAGTGATGGTATATGTGAGTGGTTAGAAAAGCAGAATGATATTATACTTATAAAAAACAAGGATAATAAGGGCTTTGGGGCAGCCTCTAATCAGGGGATTAAAGCAGCAGCACCAGATAATGATATATTTTTGTTAAATAACGATACAATAGTTGTACCTAATTCAATATTCTGGTTAAGGATGGGATTGTATGAGAATGATAGGGTCGGAGCTGTAAGCTGTGAATCTAATTTTGCAGCAGGACAAATGATAGATAAGGAATATAATAGTTTAGAAGAGTATCTGGAATATGGAGTACAGAATAATATACCAGATATAAATCCATATGAGAAGAAGGCGTGGTTATCAGGTTTTGCAATTATGTTTAAAAGGATGGCATTAGATAATGTCGGACTTTTAGATCTAAGATATGGCATGGGATATTATGAAGATAATGATATATGTATAAGATTGCAGTATGCAGGATATCAGTGTATATTGTGCCATAACAGTTTCATATTTCATTGGGGTTCACAGTCGTTTAAAAAAGATATAGATAAGCAGAATACTTTATTGGATATTAATAGGGAAAAATTTATAGATAAATGGGGATTTGATTTGAATTATTATAGTAATTCAAGAAATGATATGCTGAATTTCATCGAAGCTGATAGAAGTGAAAATATAAAGGTTCTGGAAGTAGGATGTGGATGCGGGGCTACACTTTCAAAAATAAAATATTTATGGCCAAACGCAGAGGTTGCAGGAATAGAGTTATTAGATAATGTTGCTAGAATTGGTGCGAATAATTATGATATTATCCAGGGAAATATAGAAACAATGCAGCTGAACTATCAAAAAGAATATTTCGATTATGTTATATTTGGCGATGTGATAGAGCATTTATTTAATCCTGAAGAAACTTTAAAAAAGATTAGAGCTTATATGAAGAATGATGGACATTTAATAGTTAGCATTCCCAATATTATGAACATTACTGTTTTATTACCATTATTAAGAGGTGAATTCAGGTATATGGATTATGGTATTCTAGACAAAACACATGTTAAGTTCTTTACAATAAAATCGGCAGTTGAGATGATAAATAAGAGCGGGTTTAAATCAGAAAGCTATGTATGTATATTAAATGAAATGCTTGGAATCAATATTCCAGATAGTCAGAAAAAGGAATTTTATAAAGCATTAAGTTGTATTACAGGTGTGGCAGATGAGAAACAATTTGAAACATATCAGTATATTATAAAAGCTTGTGTCGGATAATAGCTTAATAGATTGAACTGTTTTAATATATTACATGTTTAGCATATTTGGTTGCTTTGCTGATTTGATATTTAATATTGGTATAGGTTTTATGTTTATATGAGATTCATATTTATAAAAGAAATATAAGAGGTTGATATGTCTGATACTTTTAACAGAAAAAAAATCATATGTGATATTGCACCACATATGTTTTATAAAAATGTACATTTAATGAAAGATTGCTGTCTGTTTCCATATTTGTATGCAAAAAAATATAATTATGAATTGGTTATAGTTACTGTAAAACATGGTGAATATTCATATCTTGAAAATATGCCAGAGATTATTATGGATTTTCAAAATGAAGTGAAAGATATCATGGAATGGGAGAAACATTGCTGTGAATATATAAAGGAACATGCAAAAAATATAGATATTTTATTTTGTTTCGGATTATATTACACATATATGAGGGTTGTCCCATTATATAAGGCATTAAATCCGGATGGGAAAGTTATTCTAAAGATGGATGCCAATGCAGCATGGATGGATAGAATACCATTTGAGGATCAAATGTATAAAAATATATTGGAAAATTGTGATTTTATTTCATGCGAGTGTAAAAAAATCAAAAAATTGTTATCATATAAAATACCGTATAAGATAGAATATGTTCCTAATGGATTGGATTATAATATGTATCATATTAAATCAGAATTTAAAGATAAAGAGAATACATTATTGTTTGTAGGAAGAATCGGCGATGAAGATAAGCAGAATGAAGTACTACTAGAAGCATTTGCTAAGGTGAGTGATAAAATTCCATCATGGAAATTAAAAATGGTTGGAGGAATTGAAGAAGAATTTACAGAATATTTGGATAAATATTTTGATGAGAATCCAGATATGAAGAAAAAAATAGTATTTATAGGTGAGATTGTAGATAAACAAAAATTATATAACGAATATGCCAAGGCTAAAGTGTTCACTCTTACATCCAAGAAAGAAGGTGGAACCCCAAATGTTTTTGCGGAGGCAGCAGCTCATGGATGTTATATGATATGTTCCAGCATAGATGCATCGGATGAAGTAACAAACTGGGGAAGAAATGGGAGCGGGTTTTTAATAGGCGATGTTGATGGATTGGCCAGACAATTGTTGAAGGTATGTAGTGAACCCGATGCCTTTTTTGAAAAGAATTATTATGAAATGAAGTCGTATGCTTATTATTATTTTAATTATGATAATATAGTTAAAAGAATGCATTATATTATGGAGTTGAACTGAAATGGAACTAAAGAGAGTACAGGTTGAAGACTATATTATAAAAATAGATGATAATGTATTTATGGATTTGGATGATGAATTCACTAATAGATGTCTGTTGCCAAGAACTGAACAGATTGCTATTATTAATAATCTGTTAACCCAGGCTGCTGATATGCCAGTTTATAATGAGATATATGAGAACAACTTGATAGTACATTTGTATATTATTAAGGTGTTATCAGAATATGCAGGGAAAAGTGATGTTTTAATAATCAGCAGTGAATTGTTTAATAGTGAAGTAGCGCAATATATAGAATCGTTTGGAAAAGATAATGTTATTAATCTTATCAGCAACGATGAACTGAATTATGATAAGCATTATTATGATACAATTAAAGAGTATTTAATGCAATTAAAAGATGAAAATCAAAAGTATCATCTAGTTATAGCAGATTTTAGAAATATATCAGATAAAGATAGCAGAAAATATATATTGAATCAATCAATAGATTCCATATTAGAAGAGCTACTAGAATACAATGGCTATCTTATACTTGGATATAGGCAGTTGGAAATCTATAAGAATACCAGAAGAACATCGACTATGGAATATGATTTTATAAGAGATTTATTAGCCGAAGTTAACATGTCAATATTTACGTGTAATAATTATAATGTTGCTGGTATGCGCACAATTATAGACAGGGTATCGGAAGTTGAAAAATATGTATTACAAAATCGTGAAAATAAAAATATGTATGGATTGGAATATGCGATAAACGAGCTTAAAACATCGCTTATAGATTATTATATTAGTGATGGTAGACAGCCACAGGTTATTGATGATGTGAAAAGAAATGTCTGTGATATAATAAAGCTGATTGGTTAGCTGCTATGAAAAAGTATCAGCATGAAAATCAAAGAAAAAGAGATTAAGAGATTACACACGTAATCTCCCACTCTCTACTGCTTCGCAAAATTCATCTATGTTGCCATTAAAGCCAGTATTTCTAATCTGGTGAATAAGTTCCTGTTCCATATGACCATAAAAAGGGTAGTCATGGCAAGAGGTGCCTTTAACAGGAGCCATATAGTCACCATATTCAGATCTTAGAACTTCATCATAGCCAATTGGAGCATTTATAGTAATATGCTCAAAAGGCATTTTTATCACTTTATCAAAGCATTCCTTATGTATTTTATATTTTTCATCATCAACCTCAACCAAGTATGTTATGTTGGTGACATAATCAGCTTCGTCGTTATAACATAAAGAAGCAACATTATCTATTATTCTCCAAATATTGTTTTTTGTAGATTGATTCAATTCAACATTGATGTTACACAAGCTTGCGAATTCTGCCAGATAATGCTTTAAAGTAGCATTTTTTTCTAATTCATTCCAGTGTTCTAGTATATTCATTCCTAGCATAATTATATTTTTTTGTACCTGTAAAAAATCAGCATCTCTTGATAAATAATCAAGCGGGAATATATCAATACCAACTCTCTGATATGGAAATCCATGAAAAAATTTCATGTAGTCATTAAAATTCCATAATGTTTCATCAGCAATAACTCTTAACTGTGGTACAAATGCTGCATCCTGCAGGCGTTTGGAGTCTGCATACATACCTGCTATAACAAAGCCATGAGGAAGCTGTTCTGGGAGTATCTTTATAAGCTGATTGTATTCATCACGCATAAGACTTATATCAATGTCATCATCCCATGGTATCATTCCTTTATGTCTTACAGCACCTAACAGTGTACCCCAATCAGCAAAATATCTGATGGCGTTTCTATCACAGATATCAGCAACAATCTGAAACACTTCCATTTGTGCAGCCCATGCACGTTTCATCATGGACGATATTTCAAAGCCTTCGCGACTCTCTTTTTTAAAAAAATCGTTATTAAAATTCAATGTATTGACCTCGGATTAAAATTAATGTAACAATTTCATGTTAATTGAATTATACCATTGAAAAGAAAAAAATCCAATTTTAATTATGAATAAAAAGATTTTTGAAGCTTTTGATAAATTTATGCAATTTCTAAATGTCTGAAAAAGTCATAAAGAATGTATTTAATCGTGTAAGAAATATGTTATAATAATTATAATTTTATGTTTAATGATTAATTGGTATTTTATATGTACACATAATACGTGACATATAATCCGGAGAATATTTGTGGATAAGTAAGGGGGAAGTTATTCTAAATACTATTTGTAATGATAACAATAACAATCAAAAGGATTCAGCATTGATTAATACTTATGAACAGCCTAAGATAGTTGATAATAAATGTAAGTATGTATATCTTAATAGAAATGATATATCTACAATAGCAAAAGTATTACACGTCAGTGAAGATGAAATATCAGATATTAAGATATTAAAAAAGGGTATGACTAATAGATCATTTTCATTCATATGCAAGAGTGAAAAATATATAATACGTATTCCAGGTGAAGGTACTAACCAGCTGATAAATAGAGCAAATGAAGCAAGGGTATATCATACGATTAAGGGGAAAGGTATATGTGATAATCCAATATATATTAATCCCAAGAATGGTTTTAAGATTACAAGGTATATTGAGAATGTAAGAGTATGTGATAGTATGAACCAGGACGACCTGATAGTATGTATGAAAAAACTCAAAGAGTTTCATAATATGAATTTAAAAGCTAATCATGTATTTGATATTTTTGGGCAGCTTCAATATTATGAGGAGTTATGGGAAGGAACTCCTTCTATTTACAGTGATTATGAAGAAACTAAGGAAAATGTGATGCATTTAAAATCATATATAGAGGAGCATAGAAATAAATGGTGCCTGACACATATAGATGCTGTGCCTGATAATTTCTTGTTTTGTAATGAAGGTGTGCAGTTGACCGATTGGGAGTATGCAGGTATGCAGGATCCTCATGTAGATATTGCGATGTTCTGTATTTATTCTTTATATGACCAGAGGCATGTAGACAATCTGATAGATATATATTTTGATGGAAAGTGTGATAAAAGTACAAGGATTAAAATATACTGCTATATTGCGGTTTGCGGCTTGTTATGGAGTAACTGGTGCGAGTACAAGAAAAAACTTGGAGTAGAGTTTGGTGAATATTCATTGCACCAATATAGTTATGCAAAGGAATATTATAAAATAGTCATGGAGGAATTATCAGATGAAAGTTGATAATGCGATTATAATGTCAGCTGGCACAGCAAGCAGATTCGCTCCATTATCATATGAACTGCCTAAAGCTCTTATAGAGATACGAGGGGAAGTACTTATAGAGAGGCAGATAAGACAACTGCTTGAAGCAGGGATAAAAGAAATAGTAGTTGTTCTTGGATATAAGGCAGAAAAGTTTGAATATCTTAAAAATAAATATGGCGTTAAGCTTATTTATAATCCATATTATCTAACAAGAAATAACAATTCTTCAATATATGCTGCAAAAAGCTATTTGAAAAATAGTTATATATGTTCATCAGATAATTATTTTGTAGATAATCCTTTTGAGAAAGAGGTGTCTGAAAGTTATTATGCGGCTGTGTATGCACAAGGAAAAACTAATGAATGGTGTATCACAGATGAAAATGGCTGGATAAAAAAAGTTACAGTAGGTGGTGCTGACTCATGGGTAATGTTTGGACATGTTTTTTGGACAAAAATGTTTAGTGAAAAATTTATAAGCATTTTAGATGAAGAGTACGATGAAGAAAAAACAAAGGATAAGCTATGGGAGTCAATATATATAG
>ENA-OPCE01001286-OPCE01001286.1-human-gut-metagenome-genome-assembly--contig:-NODE-1286-length-16188-cov-2.191409_pt1 | contig 16188 bp, 8 predicted proteins | sample MGYA00241247_ERZ501474 | MGnify/ENA primary metagenome ERZ501474 (study PRJEB25962, sample SAMEA2042572) | human gut metagenome | biome: human gut; feature: human-associated habitat; material: faeces... | reverse complement strand
AGGATGAGCACCAGATGAATATTCATTCATATCCGGATAATGTGCAATTTTCCGGGGCCCTTTCCGAAGAGCTAAAGGACTATCTGCCCATATATCGCGCACCATCATTTCTTCTTTCCCCGACGTAGAAACCATATCCAACCGGGAAAAACCGTTTACATCCGATAAGATCAACCATCCTTCGTTCGTGGTACTCGTTACTTTCAGATCGAATCCTTGCCGCCAGGTCACTTGAGTAGTATTATCTTTTACCAACAGGTAAACCGTATACTCAGCTTCCGGCAATCTGACGAAATAGTTCAAATTCAATGTATTACTATCCAAAACAAAAGTTGTTTTCCCATCGACAGAACCCGATTTCACCACAGCTTCCCATTTCAGGAAATAATCACTCAAGTTTTCCTTGGCTAATGTGCCGGTCACTTTAGGATACACTTTGATGCTATCTACATTCTTGAAAGCATATTGCTTCTCGGTTGGGAAATTACTGAACTGTACCCGATTGATTTCATCGTAATCCTAATTCCCCAAATCTTTATAACAACCGGGAAGCAACAGGGTTCCCAGTAAACATATTACGAAATATTTTAAATGTTTCATTGTTATCCCATTTTATTATACATACAAACTGTCTCCCATTTTCATATTCTTTCCATCTTCATCCGGAATAGGAAAACGCTCCAGATAATCTTTCATATAGGACGCAATAAACCGAATTCTCCCAAAACTCATATAGGAGTAAGAAAAAAACTGATCTCTGGAGATTTCCATAACTTCACAAATCGTCTCAAATTTTTTCACGGTAAAATTGCCGAAATAATATTCATTCCAAGTGGCAGGCGGTTCTTTCATGATATTATGAAAAACAATCCGATGCTTTGTCTTAGTATATTTGATATCCGATCCACTAGTCAGGACATCTTCCAGGTAATACAAGTGGAAATATTCATTTTCCATCAACTCGATTTCCACAGCTTTTATCGTTTGGTCCGCCGGTCGTTTCAATACGACCGGAATGGTACAGAATATATTACCTCCTTCAATGGTATACCTGTTTTCGATGGCTTCATAATCGGTCCCCACAGTTGCATTTTCCGCTTTCACTTTCACATCGACATAACGAGGCTGATCTTCCGGAATATTCCCCATTACTTGTACCCGGACCTGAACTGTATCCACATCGGTATTGATATAAATAAATGATACCAATGTCGAATCGGCTTCCATATCCACATAAGCCACATCTTTCCCGGACCAGGTATCGATCTTCTGCTCACAGCCACTTAATCCAAAGATCAGGCAACTGAAAATAAAAAATATTATTTTGTTCATAGTCGTATCCATTTATCAATTATCTGAAATTTGTTTCACTTTCCGGTAACGGCATGCTGTATTTAACATCGTTCATCTCGACATCTCCTCCTGTCATTGCAGACGGAATACTGGAAGCATTTATCCGTTTGTAGTAAAAAAACAATTGACCTTCTCCCCAAAACTCTTTCTGATATTCACTCAGGATCGTCGCCGGGATCTCATCTTTAGAAGTCAATTTATCCAATCCCCGGTTTTCCAATACCAGATTTATACTGTTCAACGCCTCTATATCGTCTGTCGTCGTTTCTGCTATAATGTAGTACATTTCAGTGACACGAATCATCGGAATCAGATTGGAATAAAAAGTTGCACTTTCGATATCGGCATACTTATGAAAACATCTGAAATCGTGATTGGAAGGACTTAACCAAATGGGTTCATAGCGCCGGTCATTTCTAGCTAATGTACCGAAAATATTTTCCAAAAAAGTTTTGGGTGTCACATACATCTGATCATCTTTCAAATCCGGTGTGAAATAAGAGGTGAAGATCGTATTTCTCTTGGTATTCTGCATACAAAATAATAATTCGGTCGAAAATACCCGGTTCGGCGTTTTTGAATTCCCGACAATAGCCGAATATTCGAGAAATGGGAACCATTTTTCCTGAACAGCCACTACTGTTCGAGCAGCCTCCAAAGCATCCTCATTCATTTCGGCATACAGATAAGCCCTCGCCTGCAAAGCTTTGACCGCATAATAATTCAGACGTAATGAACGGTATCTCCAAAAATCCTCTTCTTCTGTCGCACCATCGGATAACAAAGGCCCTTCTTCTATGATCGGATCTTTAGCAAGCCGGTCTTCTGCTTCTTTCAGATCGGCAATCACATACTCCATCACTTTAGAAGCTGGCAACAGATCCGAGCCAGACAAAGAAAATTGTGTGTTATAACAAATCGACTTATCTTCCTTGTGAGTTTTATATACCGGACCGAATAAACGCAGTAAATCAAAATGCAAAAATGCACGCAAAGCATAGGCTTCCCCGGTAATCAAATCATAACTATCTCCGGTAAACAAATCTTTATGTGAATCAGCATTTTTCAATAATTTATTCACATTGGCAATCAAGGCATATGCTTTTTCCCAAATCCGGGAACCGCATTTCTTAGCATAATCGGTGGTATAATCGAATTCTGCCAGATGATATTGGTTTGTTAATGTTCCCATAGAGCTGAATTTATACCGTTGTGCCAATATCTCGACCGTATTCACCAACAATTCATCCCCATACAAATCGGCATGATTCAGTTCCACATATATACCGTTCAAGGCTTGTCTGAATCCGGCTTCTGTCGAGTAAAGCTGATCTTCGGACATCCGGTCTACCGGTTTTACATCCAACCAGTCCGTACAGCTGAAATTCAGCAATAGGACAATAGCTAAAATTATTGTTGCTATATATCTCTTGATATTCATAATTCACAGAATTAAAAAGTTACAGACACTGATGCAGATACGGTTCGGGCAAACGGATAGTCGATACCCCGCTCTTCCTTAACACTTGATTTTCTAAAAATATCGTTCATATTCGCTTGAAGTCTTAAGGCAGAAAATCCGATTTTTTCAATCCATTCCTTCGGGAAGTCATATCCGACAGAAAAAGATTCTCCTTTTAAAAAATTCTCTGTTTTGACAAAACGGGAAGACATCGGCGTCGTCTCAGTCAGAGAAATTTTCTTAAACCGGGCATGTTGTCCGGGCTTTTCCCAACGATCGTATAACGCACGTTTATCCTGATTGTATTTCAGATTTGTCTCGGATATATTTTCTACCTTGGAGTACAAAGCTTTATTGAATACATCTCCTCCCAGGCTATAACGCAAATGAACGGAAAAAGAAAAACCTTTATAATATAAGGTACTTCCGATCACTCCTTCTACATCCGGCTCGGAATCACCCACTTTCACCTCATCTTTGGTATCATAAGTATAGGAATAAGTACCGTCTTTTTTCACGAAAACTTCCTGTCCGTTTGCCGGGTCGATTCCCAAAGAACGTACAGCCCACAAAGCCGTAGGACTTCCTCCGTCATAATAACGGTCCAGACTGGAGTTTTTATTTTCCTGGTTAAACTGATCCAGACTATTCCCGATATTCCGGTATTCTGCCTTCTGATGGCGGAAATTCAGACTCAATGTCCAATTAATCCGATCTTTCGGCCGATAGATCGGGGAATATTTCACTGTACCGCTAAACCCTGTATTCCACTGTTCCCCCATATTGGTTGTGACCGTTTTGGTTCCGACAGAAGAAGGGACGCTGATGACTGCCAACAAAGGATCTGTCTTTTTCTGGTAATAATCGAAATTAATATTAAACCGATTATTGAAAAAAGACAGGTCGGCACCGATATTTTTGTCTATCGTTTTCTGCCATTTTAAATCGGGATTCCCTAAAGCATCGATCAGCACACTAGTCCCGAAATTATTAGAAATCCAGTTATTGAAAGAATAAGTAGTATACGAACGGTATGCATCGAAATTCTGATTTCCCGGATTACCGATAGAAGCTCTGAATTTAATCATCCCGATCCAATCGACCTCCCTCAGGAAAGACTCGTTGTGGAGGTTCCAGGCCAGTCCGACAGCCCAAGTTTCGGTATAATGTTTATTACTTCCGAAAACCGAAGCTCCATCCATACGGATATTAGCATCCAATAAATAACGATTGTCATAGGCATATCCAAAGTTCAGATAAAAACTGTTCGAACGAGTTACGGTTTCTGTATATTCGGGTTTGCTACCATCCGGGAAACCGGTAGCAAAAGACGGACGGGTAAAATCACCACTCGGGAAACCAACCGCTTTATATTCCTCACTTTTTGCTTCTGAAGAACGGAAATTTGTTCCGATTACAGCATTTACCTGATGTACATCGGCGAATAATTTTCCGAAAGTGGCAGTAAACTCTCCATCGTAATACCAAGTATCGTTCTGAGTAGAAGTATAACTACCTTTCTGATTTTTTGCACTCAAATCGAAAGAAGTATGTTGAGGAGAAAGGAATTTATCCGCTTTTCTGACATTTTTTCCCACACCGACACGTGCACGCACCATCACCGTCTCTACAGGACGCCATTCTGCATTGAAATTATTGACAAAATTCACCTTTTTGGCCCGGTCGAAACTATTCAAACTCGCATTATACAAAGGATTCTCAATCGTATAATGTTGTTGATTTACCGTATAATATTCTTCCAGGTAACGATTTACTTTTCCATCTGCATCTCTTTTCTCAAAATAGGGATTTGCATTGGCATATTCTGAAAATTTGACCGTAGGGTTATCTTCTTTCGAGTAATCGAACGACATCTTGTTATAAAAACGGAATTGTCCTTTCCGGTAAGTCAGGTCGAAATTACATCCGATAAGGTCATTCCCGGAATGTTCCATTACACCATCCGTACCGTTATAAGTAACTCCCAACCCATAACGTACAGCCTCGTCTCCCCCTTCCGCATAAATATTATGTTTATGTACCAACGCTACCCGTAAAGGTTCGCTCAACCAATAGGTATTGACTCCCCTGGCCACATTGGACATGTGAAGGTTGTACAAACTATCGAGAAACAGTTGCTCCTGAGCATCATAAGTATAAGCTGATTTATAAAAACCTGCTTTCTCTTCAAATAACAGCTTTTCCTGAGCATTCATGAGGTTATAATCCGTCAGATCCGGTATCGACAAAGAGAAATTACCGCTATAAGTCACCCGAAAAGTTCCCGGTTCCGGTTGTTTGGTTTCGATAACGACAACACCATTGGCAGCTTTAGAACCATATAAAGCTGTAGATGCAGCATCTTTCAGAATCGTTACGGAAGCTACCCGGTCCATATTCAGATCGACAACTGTTTTCAGATCGGTTTCAAAACCATCTAAAATGAATAAAGGCTGGTTGGGATCCGTATCATATTCTTCACGCAACCCCACGATACTACTTTTACCCCGAATCTCGATATCCGGCAATTTATTCGGATCGGAACCATAATCATTATTTTCCATGATTACAAAAGAAGGATCCAACGTCTTCAAGCTTTGAATCACATTCTGAGCTCCGACCATTTTCAACTCTTCTTTTTTAAAGGTAGCCGTTGAACCGGTAAAACTTTCTTTCTTACGGGTAAATATACCGGTAACCACGACCTCATCCATCTGCTGTACATCCTCCTCCATTTTGACATCGATTACAGTTTTATTACCGACAACTTCCCGGTGGAGCTTCATACCCACAAAAGAAAATACCAGAACCAAATCCTTTGTCGGAGGACATTCGAGCGTATACTTACCGTCTACATCCGTAGAAACACCCATTGTTGTACCTTCGATCACAATCCCAACTCCCGGCAGAGGACTCCCCTCCGCATCCATAACCTTACCGGTAATTTTACGTTGTTCTTCTTTCGCTTGCGGTAGTGCAGCCTTCACCACAATAATCTTATCTTCAGAGTAATAAGTCAGTTCTTTATCCCGGAAAATATCGTCCAGTACTTGTTTCACCGACAACGACTTTGCATTCACATTCACCTCTCCGAAAGTATTACAAAGTTCCTCGTTATACACGAAATAAAGCCCTGTCTGACGCTGAATTTCCTGAAATAAAGTCTGCAAATTAGCTTTGGAAAGATTCAAATTCACTTTCTCTTGTTGCGCAGCGATCTCTGCCGATACACTAAAGGAAAGAAAAACAGTGAAAATGACACACCATTTCATTACATTCCAGATTTTACATCTTTTAGGCTCAAAAAATTTGAGCAAAAACCAGATTTTTTTCATAAATTTGGTAGTTATTAATTTAACAATCTGAATAAAGATTGGTGGAACAATACTTTATTCGTCTTCTTAGTATGCGGAAGGTATGCCACTACCTTCCGTATTTTCTCCGCAAAAAGAATCAGTAGCTAACAGTTAATGTCTTGCCTTGTTTATTTATTTTCACGCCCACACTCTCGGACAATGCTTTCAGAATATTATCGATCGCTTCATAACGTCTGACACATCCGGTGAAATGGAGTTGCTCCAATACTGGATTCTGAAAAAATACTTCCATATCATACCACAAAGACAATGTCGACATAATCTGTCCGAGGGTCTGATTATTAAAAATAAAAAGTCCTTTTGTCCAAGCCAAACAAGGTGTCAGATCAGCGTCCCGGATATCCAGCGTCCCGGACGATACATCGAAATCGGCCAATTGTGAAGGATTCATCATAAATTCCTTCCCACCTAGAAGGATACTTACTTTCCCCTCTACCAAAGCCGTCTGTATACGATCGCAATAATGACTGTTGATATTAAAAACAGTCCCGTATACTCTCACAGTCAACCCTCCAATCTGCACATAAAAAGGAGCCTTCCCTTTAGCCACCTGAAAATAAGCTTCTCCTTTCAGCACCACTTCACGCTTCTCTTTTCCGAAAGCGACAGGATACCTCAATGAGGAACCCGAATTCAAACGGACTATCGTCCCATCTGCCAGCTTTACCTGATATTCACCTCCCCGGGGTATTTGTAATTCATTATACTGCAATTCCCCGGTTTCTTCTCCCTGATAAACCAACTGATTATCTTTGTTCACCAATTGGTTTCCTGCTCCCAAATCGACTTGCAAAGAATCGCTGTTCTCCAGCTTCATCTTTTCGCCATTTGCCAAAATCAATATAGCTTTATCGCTTCCCGGGAGGATATTCTCCACCAGAACCGGAGCTACCTCCGTACGGTTCATCAACTGCCGAAGTGAAAAACCGACGGCCAATAATAACAATGCAGCCACAGCGACTGCGGCAACCCACCGTTTATATGCTCTTTTTCCATGGTCCAATCGGGTACACCGATCAAAACGCCGGATAGCAGCTTCGGTATCGATCTTTTCCCATTGTCTCCACCGTTGTTCCCATGTACCATCTTGTATCAACCGCTCGAAAAAAAGCCGGTTTTCTTCCTTTTTATCCAGCCAAGCCGTCAATTCCTCTCTCCGGACATCTTCCATCTCCCCGGATAAGTACTCTTCAATCAACTGAATAATAGGATCGTTCACTTCAGACATTTTTCACTTCTTTTACATAAAGACAACAAGAGATGCCAAAAGGGGTACGCAAAAAAGTTAAAAATGAATGTTAAAAAACAGGAATAGGATTTTTTACAACCAACATTCTCTAGATCAACAAAATATACAACAAGCCAAAATCTTGCATTTTTTCACGAATATATCGAAGCGCTTTTTTTTTCTGTGTTTTGACTGTGAGCAAAGTTATTTTTAACTGGGCGGCTATTTCTTCATTTTTCTTTCCATCCAAATGCAGTAAAAATATTTCTTTACAACGGGGTGGTAACTCGTCTATCGTCTTGAAAAGCCATCGATAGATCTCTTCTTCCATGATATCATAATCGTCCAGTTCCGGATTCTCAGGATGCAACTGTCTGTAAGCGGCATATTTTTCCTCGACTTTTTTATGCTTTATCCGATTCAGGCAAGTATTACGCACAGCATTATAGAGAAACACCCGAAAACTGGCATAAGACATAAATTTCTCTTCTTTTTCCCATACAGAGACAAATAATTCCTGTACGATATCTTCGGCTTCTCCTTGTTCGTCAATATATTTCAGAGCAAATATCACCAGAGACCGATAAAATCTCCGAAATAATTCGTGATAGGCTTCCCGCCTTTTCAGATTAATTTGTTCTATGAATATTTCCTCTTTTGTTTTCATCCTAAGCTGCCAATGAAAAACAAAAATAATGCTTTTTAGAGGATTAGAAAGCAAGGAGTTCATAGTTAATTCTAAAAATTCAAAAGAAAAGCTGTGTGAATGCTCGATTCACACAGCTTCGCTTCTATTTCGGACAGAACTATTTACCTACTTTTTAGCAAACATAGATTCGATATATTGTTCCATTTGCTTTGCCATGTCTTTATCCTCACATTTGGCTACCAGTTTCTGACCGATCTTTTTCCAACGGTTGATCTGCAGAGGAGTAGCTTTTTCTTTTGCTCCGGCAATTATCGAGAATGGGAATTCTTCCGGAGAAAGGTTGTTCACTTCTTTTTCACAGACTGTAAGCAGCTGATTCGGATTATTGGCTAAGAGTGCTTTAGCGATATTGATCTGCCCTACCAATGATTTTTCATTTTTCAATTTCAGACCGACAATCTCTTTCTTCATCTGATCCAGGTCGGCAGCTGTTGTCGATTTATCCCGTCCGTAGAAAATCATCATCAATTTACGTTGATACCCGCTGGACAGTCGTTTATCGACAGCTTCTTCCGTATTATTTTGTGCAAACTTCTCCCGGTTTGCCAACAAATATTCATAAGCTTCAGAGCCTGCTGGAGCTAAATCAGGATTATTGAAAATAAACCAATAATCAGCCGATACTTTCTCTTCATCGGTGAGTTGTCCATACAATTCTGCAGCTACTTTCGAAGCATCCGGAGAATACATAGAAATCAAACTTTCCACATATTTAGCCAGGAATTCCTTATCCCGGGCTCCTTCTGCATATTTTGCATCCAGTACACCGGTTGCTTTATTATCGTCGAAAGCATCCTTTACCCGTTCGATAAACCGGTCCGGTTCACCACCGCCGACAAATTTATGACGCACGGTTCCATCCGTATTCAAAATGACAAAAGTAGGATAAGCGCGAACACCGAATTTTTTAGCTAATTCAGGTCCTTCTCCTTTTTCCATATCATATTTAACACAAATGAATTTCGGATTCATATAATCTCCCATTTTCTCCTGTGGGAAAACAGTGTTACTCATATATTTACAAGGCCCACACCAGGAAGTATAACAGTCGACAAAAATCTGTTTACGCATCTTAGCAGCCTTTTCTACTGCCTGTTCAAAAGTCAAGTCCTGGAAATTAACCCCTACATGAGCTAAATTCTTCCAGGATTCCACATAATATTCCAGGTAATTTTTCATTTCGCTATTAGCGGGGTTAGCCATCATTTTTTCAGCGGCAGCAACCATACGGTTATAATCTGCCTTAGTCGCTTTATCCCGCATAGCTCCGAAAGCCATCAGCATAGACGATAAATCGTTTCCGGTCAATGTAGCAGCGTTTTCTTCCACTTTAGATACCAACTGATTCACATCTCCCTGAGCCACCAATCCGGCGATATCACATAAAGACAACAAATCGTTCTTTTTCTGAAGATCCAATTTACCGATCTGTTGTTTCAGTTCATCCAAAGATACGGTTTGTCTTTCTTTATTTCCATAAAGGTGTGGAGACAAAGCCCGGCTATAAGCAGAGAATAAAAATTCATCCAATTTTTCTTTCCCTATATTTTTTTCAAAAGTCGGAATATTGGCCAATATCAAATTAAAATCGGGAGTTCCAACCGTACAAGTACCGTCTTCAAACAAGGGCCAGAATTCTTTTTTCAATTTATCTTTCTCGGTGACCTGAGACAGTAATTCTTTTTTTACCTGCTCTGCTTTTTTCTGATCGTAAGCATCATCTAAAGCGACCTTATAAGCCAATAATTGCTTTTTATTCATTTTTCCTTTTTCGTACTGTTGATTCAGATACAGCAAGGAAGTCTTTTCATTCAACCCTTTCTTTACTCTTTCGATAAAAGGTTCCAATTCACCTCCACCGACGACAGCATGTTGTACTGTTCCGTCCGGACGGATAATAAAGAAAGAAGGATAAGCCCGCACACCTAATTTATTTTTCAGTTCTTTCCCTTCTCCCTGTTCCATATCGAATTTCACACAGACAAAACGAGGATTAAAAAATTCTCCGGCTTCTTTCATCGGGAAAATCTTTGTTGTCATCATCTTACATGGACCACACCAAGTTGTGTAACAATCAACGAAAACCAGTTTCTTTTCTGCTTTAGCTTTAGCTAATGCTTCATCAAATGTCAGATGCTGGAAATCCACTCCCGTTTGCGCAAAAGCCATTACGCTTAGCACCAAACACATCATCAAAGGAATTAATTTTTTCATAATATGATTTAAATAGTTTTGGTAAATGATGATGCAATTTACAAAATGGGATTCAATTAAGGTCTAATTTCTTCCATCTTAACCTATATTTGTGATATTCACGATAGTCCTCTAACATTTTATTAAGAGTTGTTGTCTCTTTTTTTTACAAAACCCAGTCTCCCAAAAACGATAGGCGACTGATGCGGCCGGTTAGAAAAAATCAAAAGAGAAATTAAAATAATCGATTTATTTGAAAGAGTAAAAATGAATAAATGTTTCCTGATTCGGGCTTTTTAATGTAATTTTGTCAGAGTACCTGTAACTTTTACAGGTCCGGAAGAAAATATGAACAAGATAGCTGAATATGGAAGATATACAAGCGATCAAACAACGATTTGAAATCATCGGAAACAATCCGGGTTTAAATCGGGCCATCGATATTGCTACCCAAGTAGCCCCGACAGATTTGTCCGTATTGATAACCGGAGAGAGCGGAGTCGGGAAAGAGATTTTTCCCCGTATCATCCATGCCTACAGTACCCGTAAACACGCTCAGTATATAGCGGTAAACTGCGGTGCGATTCCTGAAGGAACGATCGACTCCGAGCTTTTCGGTCATGAGAAAGGGGCTTTTACCGGAGCCGTATCCGACCGGAAAGGATATTTCGAAGTAACGGACGGCGGAACCATTTTTTTGGATGAAGTAGGAGAACTGCCTTTACCGACGCAAGCCCGTCTATTAAGGGTATTGGAAACGGGAGAATTTATCCGGGTAGGCTCCTCGAAAGTACAGAAAACCAACGTCCGGGTTATCGCAGCCACCAACCTCGATATCCCGCAAGCGGTAAAAAACGGAAAATTCCGGGAGGACCTGTATTATCGTCTGAATGCTATTCCGATCACGATCCCTCCTTTACGCGAACGTAAAGAAGATATTCCTTTGTTATTCAGGAAATTTGCCGCCGATTTTGCCGAAAAATACCGGATGCCGGCAGTCCGGTTAACGGAAGAAGCCGTTAAAATCCTTCAGGACTTCCGTTGGCCGGGAAATATCCGGCAACTGAAAAACGTAACGGAACAAATCTCCATCATCGAACGAGAACGTATGGTAGATGAAACCACCTTACGTAAATATATACCGGAACACGATCCGATGTTACCGACCCTGACCACCGGCCACGACAAAGGAGAAGCCAGTTTCGCCTCTGAAAGAGAAATCCTGTATAAAATCCTTTTCGACATGAAAAAGGATATGAACGACCTGAAACGCCTGGTCTATGATCTGATGCAAAATGAACCTCAGCAAGAAACAGGGACTACCGAGCCAACCACTTCTCTGGTACTGAGGAATCTCTACGATCACGAACCGGGACAATTTACCCCTTCCCCCAGTCCAACCCTCCTCAACCACCGGGAAGATCATATTCAGGATACCGAAGCAGTCATCGAGGAGTCGTTTTCTATCGAAGAAAAAGAAAAAGAACTGATTACAAAAGCTCTGGAAAAAAACCATGGGAAACGCAAACTGGCAGCGAAAGATCTGGGCATATCGGAGCGGACGCTATACCGCAAACTGAAAGAATACAATCTGGAAAACTAAATTGTGCTTTTGTTTAGTGAAGGCAAACTTCACAAAACAAAAGCACAACCGACTCCGTCATTTCCAATTCCATTCCAATAATTGCCCCTCATAGTCTTCGAAATAGAGGAGTTTATAGGGATGGAAACCTTGCTCCAGGGCGATTCGCCCGGAGGCGGATACGGCTCCGTGTGAACAGTCGTTATCTACGACTTTTTGAGAACCGATGTAAAGGACGCTACCGTCATCCGACCTCGTTTCAAATTCATATATTCCGGTTTCCGGAATATAAATCCATCCCTCCCAGATATAACCGAAATGATCGTCTGCCGGGGCCCGATCTATACGGATAGCCGACACATAACCGGAGTCCAGCGGTTGAGTTTTCTCGAGATCCGAAACACAACTGAATTTACCTTCGTAGTACCTAAAACGGATACCTTTTCCGGTATCCTGAATTTGTGACGCCGGCCGGTATACTGCTTTTTCCACTTGCAAAGTCAGGAGTTCGCTTGGTGCATATCCTGTTTTGAATCCCCTTGCTTTCAAAATACAGGAGTGATTCACTTGAATGGAATCACGGCAAAGAGGAGAAGTCCGATCCGGTTCCTTTCCGTCCAGGGTATAACGGATTTCTGTATCTGAAGTGGTACTACCCAACTTGAAAGTCATCTCTTCCTCAAACAAATACAAATCTTTTGAAACATAAGGGATAGATACCTGTTTTCCTTTACTCATAGAATAAGGGAAACTACCGGAAGAAATTCCCCGTTGCAGATTGGGTTCAGCCGATAACTGAAAACGTAATTCCCCTCCCTGCATCAGCTCGGCATAGGTGATAAAATTCCGGTCTATTTCCTTACCGTTCAACCAGACTTTGTCGATATATATGTTCTTCTCCGGTTCATTGGCTTTAACGACCAGTGTTTTCCCATTTGCCAGCTTTAGGGTCGCCTGGGGAAACAGGGGCGAAGTGAACACAAATTCGTTAGAACCGGGGCATACCGGATAGAAGCCGAGACTACTCAGGATATACCAAGCGGACATTTGTCCGCAGTCCTCATTACCGCAAAGCCCTTCGGGTGTATTCCGGTACATTTCTTTCAGAATACGGCGGACCATCGCCTGTGTTTTCCAGGGTTGTCCCGCATAACTATACAAATACGCCATGTGGTGGCTGGGTTCGTTACCTTGGGCATACTGACCGATCAGCCCGGTGATATCTGAAAGGGAAGTTTCCACCACGGAGGTTGTCGAAAACAGACTGTCCAGGTCCTGCAGGAATTGTTCCTCTCCTCCGAACAACTGTATCATCCCGTTTACATCATGAGGAACAAAAAAACGGTATTGCCAGGCACTGGCCTCGGTATACGACCGTCCAGCCTCATAAGGATTGAAGGGTGTTTCCCAGTTTCCGTCCGAGCGTTTTCCCCGGAAGAAACGGCAGGAACCGTCGAAGACATTGATATAATTACGGGCACGCCGGGCAAAACGTCCGGCGATGTCCTGTTCACCCAATGCCTCTGCCATCCGGGAAATACACCAATCGTCATAAGCAAATTCCAACAAACAAGAAACCGATTCCTTACGGAAATTTGCAGGAATATAGCCCTCCCGGATGTAATAATCAGCTCCTTTGGTATTTTTTTCAGCCGACCGTACCATCGCTTCCAAGGCTTTCCCACCATCGAAACCGCGAATTCCTTTCATCCAGGCATCTGCGATGACAGAGACGGAGTGATATCCGATCATAGTACCCGTTTCTCCTGAAGCTAACGGCCAAACAGGCAATTCGCCGGTTATTTCGTAAATATCCAGAGCAGAACGGACGATATCGGCGACAAAAGCAGTATCCAGCAGGGTCATCATCGGATGCCAGGCCCGGAAGGTATCCCAAAGGGAAAGTGTAGAATATCGGTTTTTACCTTTCCCGGTCCGCCCGATGCCCATATCGTGTCTTCGGTATTCCCCATTGACATCATTGATCCGGTTAGGAACGACACTACTGTGATATAAGGCTGTATAGAAATTCACCCTTTCTTCCGGACTCCCGCCTTTGATCCGGATCCCGGAAAGCAGTGACTGCCATTCTTTATCAGCTTTTTTACGCACAGCATCGAAATCCTGCCCTATCAGGTCATGCTCCCGGTTGAACCGGGCATTCCCGACACTGACAGCCGAAACACCGACCTGCAATTCTATAGTTTCCCCGGCCTTTACATGAAATGTAGCGACAGCCTGTAATTTTTCTCCGTCGAGCCGAACAGTATCCCGGCATACCTTTCCCTCTTTTACCCAAGTCAAAGTTTCTATCGGACGAGAAAAGCGGGCCGCAAAATAAATAGGCTGATTGTTTACCCAGGCAGAAGTATTCCGCATCCCGGAAATTTCATCCGGAGCGGTCTGTTCCAAATAAGCAGCCTGAATCGTCTCACTGGTCAGCGAATGAGCCAGATCGATGACAACAGACGCTTCACCTGTCCGGTCAAAACGGTATCTATGCACTCCGGTGTAAGGTGTAGCGGTCAACTCTGCCTGTATTCCTTCTGTCGGTAACATCACTTTATAATAGCCTGGAGATGCCCATTCCTGCCGATGGGAAAAGGGAAGCGGCGAAAGCCAGTTCCCTCCTTGTTCCGGATCCAGTGTCCTACTTGCCGGATAAACGAGGATATCTCCGAAATCGATACATCCGGTTCCGCTGAGATGCGTATGCGAAAAACCTGAGATAAGCGAATCGCTGTAATGATAGCCGGCACAAGCGTCCCAATCGTTTTTCCGGGTATCCGGACTCAACTGTACAGCTCCGAACGGGACCGTAGCCCCCGGATAAGTATGTCCGTGAAAACCTGTCCCTACAAAAGGATTCACTTCCCGGGCCAACCGGCCTTTCTGTAAAGAACAGCCGAAAATCAGGGACGTTATTATAACACAAAAGACAAGCTTATTCATTTTCCGATAGCAAATTATATAATAGATTCAGGTCGTCGGTACCCACCAGATCAACACCGGTTCGTAGAAATAACCTCTTAAAAGCTTCGGTATCGGGCGCCCCCCACCAACGGAACAATTTTTTTTCCTGATGAACATTTTTCACTATCTCCACCATTCTTTTATACTGTTCTTCAGGCATTTCCCCGTTGCCGTCCCAACTGAAATAACTTTGGTAATTATCACTGATCACCGGAGTCAGGGAAGCCGGCATTCCTTTACCAAGATCCCGGATCTGTCCGTCTAAAAAAGCAAACCGTAAAGATTCCGAAGGCAGGGAATATAACGGACGATTCCCGGAAATAAAAAACAGGACTGCTCCTTCTTGATATACGCCATCTTTTACAGAACAAAAATACTTGCGGTAAGGTTCCATCTGTTTTTTCAAAACTTCATAGATTCCTTCTCCATTCGCTTTAAAATCGGCCATCAGGAAAAAGGGACGTTCACTTCCGGGATATACTTTCCCTCCGTTTTCCTTAATTCGCCGGATCAGTGGCTTCAGATACAAATTTTCAAAAGTGATTGCCGGATCGGGTTCCGGTTTTTCATGTCCGACATACACCTCCCCGTCGATCAGCCAAAGATCGGTTTCCACACAATTGAAACGGAATGCCAATGCATCCTGCAAAGGATTTTCTCTCTGATAATCATTGTGTGAAAAAGCATTGTAATAAATTTTATCTTTCCGGGTAATCGGCAGGGAGCGACTTAATACAGGTCCTGTCGTTTCTATATTTCCTTCTCCGTCCTTCCAGCGGCAAGAAACGACAGCTACCTGATCTCCTTTAATTTGCAGTATAGCAAACGATCCGTTACCGTCTCTATCCGGCCAGGCATTATTCACCTGATAAATCGGATAGGCGCGATAGGTCGGCAGCATAGCCGTATGGGTATGACCGGCAAAAAAAGCAGCTACATTGTAATGGTCCAGCAAACCGAACAATTCATTCCGGGCTTCCTGTGGCCACCACTTTATTGCCCAGGGATCGGTACCGTAATGTTGGATATAAACCACCGGATTACCTTGGGAAGCATATTTCTCCAGGTCAGCTTTCAGCCATTCCAGGTTGCTCTCACAATAGGAAGTATCGCCGGCATATCTTTGCCCATGAACAAAATGCACGTCACCGATATTCCAGGAATAACTCCGACTCGACGGATGCAGATTCAGAATTTCCTTGCGGGCCAGTTTTACACTCAGGACCGAGTCCATATAATTTTTTATCAACTGCAAGTGTACCTCGTTATTCGGGGTCTTGCCTTCTGTAACCGTATCCAGGTCATGATTTC
>ENA-OPCE01001249-OPCE01001249.1-human-gut-metagenome-genome-assembly--contig:-NODE-1249-length-16462-cov-12.682514_pt1 | contig 16462 bp, 15 predicted proteins | sample MGYA00241247_ERZ501474 | MGnify/ENA primary metagenome ERZ501474 (study PRJEB25962, sample SAMEA2042572) | human gut metagenome | biome: human gut; feature: human-associated habitat; material: faeces... | reverse complement strand
TGTATCGAAAACAACGCCCAGCTCTGATTTTACTTTTTGTTCTTCTGCGATATTAAAGCATCTTAGAATAGCCGGCAAATAAATGGATATGTAATTGTTTATAGTGTATTGATCTCTTTTTCCAGTTCCTGGACCGCTGCTATGACTGTCTCAAATGTCGGAACATCCCCATACAACATATCCTGCATAGAGTTATAGTCCGCTTCCAATGCTGCAAACCGATATTCCGGCGGGAGTAATTTTAATGTGCCCGGCACAGCCTCCGGGTACTTCGCCCATGATCTGGGATAGAATTTCATTTTGAAATCTACAACTTTCTTCAGGAGGTCAAGCCTGGAAAAAGCAGCTTCTTTAACCGGTGTTGCAGCCATGCGGTAGAGATCATAATAATGTCTGGAATACCGCTGCGGCATTTCCAAATGTTCCGGTCTGTTCGCTTCATGGTGCAGGATTGTGGCTTTTTCCCAGAAGGTCCGTTCCGGGGCAACGGTAAGGATTGCGGTTTCTTTTTGCTCAAAAATCTTCGGATAATATTTTGCCGCGTATGGTTCGATCAGCGCTGTTTTTGCAGGAGTCCACGCTGCCAGCGCACCAATCTCTAAACGGATCACCTGTAAAGTCGCCGTATTCGTAAAAAGGTGCGGATAGGCGAAAATGACCGTCTGTTTATCCTTTTCATCTATGTAGACATTTGCTTCACAACCGATTTCCTGGGATAAGCCGGCTTTGACTGCCGGGCAGAATGTTTCGGACAGAAATACCTCTGCACGCACATTGGCTTCTTTGTTAAAAGCATCCTGTTTTGTATTGGAACGTTTCTCCCATGGTTCATCTTTGCCATATCCCAATACACGCCAGTCCAGAATCAAATCAATATCTTCTGAAAACCGGCTGATCAGGTGAAAGGCTTTTGAAAGGCTGGTACCACCCTTAAAGGTGATGGACTCTTTCCATGGTGAGCGGTGAAATAAATAATCCAGCGTAAAACATACCCAAAAGTCTTTTTCCACGATGGCATCATTCAGCCCCATTTTATCTGCTGTATTTCTGAACAGCTCCCTGCGGTCGTTATCTGAAAGTCTTGCTATATTTCTCATTGTACCTTTTCACCTCCACAAATCTGCCGTATCGTATCGTAAACCCAATCCGTAGACTCGGTTGCTTCCTTCAAACAAGCCTGTTTATCCTTGTCTGTCAGTTTTTCGGAAAGCATCTGTATGACTTCTGGCGTAACATTCGATCTGCCAAGCGTTTTTAATGCCTGTATAACCAAACTTGTCATATAGGACAATCCGGTAATCTCCTTATTGGTCCGGTGCTTAAATTCCAGCTTTGTAGAGTTCCACTCGTAGGTCTTATATGGACCATCGCTGATATAGGACCATACTGCTGTTACCTGTGTTGAAAGACCTAACAGGTTCAATGCTGTATTCCCACATGGGGCAATCGTCCAGTGATAACTTCGTGCCAATGCGTTCGCCACCGCTTCCGGGTCTGCCGCCACATATTCATCCAGAAGTTTGCTATATTTTGGTTTTTCATAAACTCCTTTCAAAATACGGCGCAATGTTCCTGATTGCACTAAACGGCTTAAACTTTGACGAATAGTGGATGTATCTGCAATATCCGCAAAATCAGACATCACAAAAACAGTTCCATCTTCAAGAGAAAGAACACGCTCTCGTATTCGTTTTGTATATCCGTTGTCCACAATACCGCCTCCCTTCATGTCACGAATATTATATATTATTCGTGACATGATTGCAATAGGTCCTATTCCTCTTATTTTGAGTGTTCCCATTAAAAATCTGATTTATACATCAAAAATCAAAAATTTTGCAAGGCAGTACAGTTTTCATATATGTCACATATTTTATATATTATTCGTGACATCAGGCAGTTGGCAGGTAGATCCAGTCGTGCATCAGGCACACGCTGGGTTCATCCTCCCTGGGAACCAGACGGTAGGTACATTCCCCATAGACCGTGCGTTTGTCCTCGATCTCCATGCCATAGGCTTTATAAAAGCGGTATTCCAGATTGGAGATAATACAGCGCAGGGTTTGCAGAGCCTCCCTTTGAGCTGATACGATCAGGTCACGGTCAATGCTGCGCTTCAAAAACAGCAGCGATTTGTAAAGCTGTACCTCTGTGCGGTAAGGGCGGCAGTCTTTCGTTTCCAGCCATCCGCAAAAAGCGACCGGTCCGCTCTGGATCACACTGCGGTCCGGGTGATAATACTCATAGCAGTCCAGGTTTGCCGTATTCAGAAGATAGAGCATTTCCCGGACTTCATTTTCCGGCATGTCGTAAAACCGCAAAAGCGAGCGGTAAAGATGGACATAGCCGGGAATGGAAATCATGGTATTTACCATAAAATAAAATCCTCCTTGTAAACAGCAGGTGCGGGAGCTTTTGCCCCCGCACCGTCTAAAATCTATATTTCGTTATCTACTTTCACGAGTTTTCCCATGACAAGAAAGCGTCCTGTGCCGCCCGGCGTACAGGTAGAAAGGGTCAGTACCTTATCGCTGCAGGTCACAGTCACATCACTTTCCACCGCAGAACGTTCCTTCATAGCTGTAAGCCAGGTAGTATAAGCACCGTCATCCTTCCAGGAAAGCTGCCAGGGAGAAGTTTTACTGCCGGATTCTTCCGGTTTTGCTGCAAATGCCGTAAAGATCTCCATGACATAACCCCCCTTCGGAGTAACGAGATACATCTGCCTGTGAGTATCAAAGTAACTTTGTTCATCGTACCGGTTCAGCAACAAAAGTTATATCCTTTGTCGCTGCCATAGACATCCTTTTTGAGATTGCCGCTGATACTGCGCATACAGGCAAACTTCGCTTTCCCGGAATCATCTTTCCCAACAAACACACAAACCGGTTCTCCATGATACCGGGCTTCGTAAAAAATCCCGGCTTGTAAACACTGGCGAATGACTTCTGAGCTGATCCCCCGTTTCTGCAAATAGAAGACCGCAGCGGTCGCGCAACGTCTGGCCCAGGGGAGAGCGAATGTTTTCTTTTCCGGCTCTTTTGATACCTGTATTTCTGCCGTACTTCGGTAAGCCGGTTCCTGTGGGATTTCGCCACCTACCAGAGCATGAACCGCATCCACAAGACCATATCCCCGAATCTGGATCAGGTAGTCCAGCGCATTGATACTCCGTCCGCGGCTGTTCCAGTACCAGTACCTTTTCCCGGTCACATATACCAGACTGTCATGCTCCTTATGCCGGAAATTAGGTCCATCCTGTTTCAGCACGCCGGGTTCATGGAATTGCAGGTAAGTAAACAAGTCAGCTTCCCGCGCTGCCTGAATCTGTTCTTTGGTTACGCCGGGCATAGTACCGGCACAGTGTTTCTTTTCATTGTGCTTTGCCTCCTTCCTGTGATGAAATGAAAAAAGACACCCAAGCCCCTTTGCCTTTAAGGACAACTCCGTATTGCGCAGATGGTGATTGCTCATTATCGTAAAGTCCTTTGTTTTCTCTACACGGAATACTGCCATTGTACCGCCTCCTTTCTTCGACTATTCCGTTACAAGGCATGATCCCTGCGGTCATAATGGAGATGACCGTCAGAGACCTTCGCATGGTTTTTCAGTTTCACTTCGCCCCGTTCCTGGCTCTCTAAAAATTTCTGATAGCCGGCATCTGTAAGGAACAAGCGCATCTTATCGCCTTTGTCGCCAACAGGGGAATCGTAAGACAATACATCAAAGACGATCATGTGCTTTACTTCTGGATCAAAGCGTTCAAGTGCCATGATGTCATGCCCCTTCAATTTTTCTGCCCCTGATTGTTGTCTGGCCTCGGCGATCTTTTCTCCAATCGTCCGGGCTGGATAGGGCAGACGGTAATTCTTCTGAATATCTTTTACCAAGTCCATGCACTCTGCATTTGACAGAACACGAAGTTTTGCCATAAGACCTTCTGCCGCCTCCCGCTGTTCGGAATTATTTGAATACCGCACGGTCATATAAAGTTCATTCAGGATCTTTGTCTGATAATCGCCCTCCACTTGAAAGAGCAGCTTTTTTTCCATTTCGTTTAATTCCATGTGGATCTCCTTTCTCTCGAAAATGAGTATGAAAAAAGGGCGTCCACCTATAAAAGTGAAACGCCCACGGCAACCAGCGGTCAGACATAAAGCCGGACCGCTGGCACTATTAAATTTTGTCGTTAATAAAACAGCCTCCTTTTTTCTTTATAGTTTTCGTCAATTTTCAACTTGGAAAAGGAATTGAATAAAAGACGACAAACGCTCAAACCCCTTGAAAATAAAGGCTTTTTCTGTTTGTCGTTATTATACCGTAACGGCATAGCTGTGCTTCACTTCTATTCGCTCAGGGAGTCAGCTTGAAAGAGATTCAGGCATGGCTTGGTCACAGCACAATCGGAACGACAGCGAATATCTACACCCATCTGGACGAAAACAACAAGCTGTCTTCTGCCAATGCCATCATCGCAATCCTACCCGAAATGTAAAAATCTCAGAGCAGAAAAACTGCTCTGAGATCAAGAAAATGGTGCCGCTAACCGGACTCGAACCGGTACTGAATCGCTTCAGGTGGATTTTAAGTCCACTATGTCTACCATTCCATCATAGCGGCGTATTCAATCCCTTCAAATGAAGGGATATGAAGTTGGAGGGATGTTTTGGAGGGATGCTCCAAAACAGAGAAAAGAAAAAGTCAAAAAGTTGGCTGTTTGCAAGCACAATTCGGATTGGGTGCTGCGATCGGCCCGCGGGATTTTAAGTCCACTATGTCTACCATTCCATCATAGCGGCGTATTCAATCCCTTCAAATGAAGGGATATGAAGTTGGAGGGATGTTTTGGAGGGATGCTCCGAAACAGAGATAATCAAATTTGAAAAAGTTGGCTGTTTGCAAGCACTTTTCGGATTGGGTGCTGCATCCGGCCCGCGGGATTTTAAGTCTCGGGTGTCTGCCTATTCCACCACAGCGGCATAAGTCCCCCGTTATGGGGGATATGAAAGTATAAGGCAAATGCTACTATCTCAACATAACGTATGGTAGCATATTTTCCGCCAACCGTCAAGTGTTACAGCTGATCGAGATTCAGCGTGAAGGCTTGCAGGCAGTTGTCAAGGAACCATTCCAGCTCCGGCCGGTTCATGGCTCTCAAGGCGTCCAGGGTCTGCTGCGACGCGGAGTCGAATTCCGTGTTGCCCGCCTTCTGCTCCTCCAGACACTTGATGTGGGCGGACAGCTTGTCCGCGGCCTTGACGAAGGGTTCCAGCTCCGCGTCGTCCTCCAGGACATAATGGGTGTAGCTGGAGCGCAGCTCGGCCGGGAGCATGTCCAGCAGGCGGTTGCCCGCAATGCGCTCCACCTCTTTGTAGGCGGTTTTGATGTCCGGATTGTAGTATTTGATGGGCGTGGGCAGGTCGCCGGTGAGAATTTCCGAAGCGTCGTGGTACAGTGCTGCCACGGCGCAGCGGTCGGGGTCGGGGGCGGGAAGGTTCAGAATGTCCCGGCGGATCAGCGCCAGGGCGTGAGCCAGCACCGCGGTCATGTGGCTGTGCTCGGAAATGTTTTCGGAAAAGGTGTTGCGCATCAGACCCCAGCGGGTTATATAGCGCATACGGCCCATGAGAGCGTAAAATTCATTTGCCATGGATGATCTCCTCTATGTCCGCGACCAACTGCGCGGGGGATTCGCAGAAATGCTTCGCGCCGACTGCCTCCATGCAGGCTCTGTCCCGGAAGCCCCAGAGAACGCTGAGACAGGGGACACCGGCGTTGCTCGCCGTCAGAACATCCACGTCGCTGTCGCCGACGTAGATGCACGTCTCGACGCCGATGGACGCCATGGCCTTGTACACCATGTCCGCGGCGGGCTTGCGGGGGCAGTCGGGGCTTTCCCCACGGGCGTAAATGCCGGGGAAAATGTCGGCGCAGAGGGTTTTTACCGCCGCGTCCGGCTTGTTGGAAACAATGGCGAGAGGGCAGCGCGCCCCAAGGGCGGCCAGCGCTTCCGGAATGCCCTCGTAGGGCTTAGTCTTGATCTGGCAGTGGGCGCTGTAATAGGACTGGAACGCGGCCAGCACCGGGGCGGGGTCTGCACCCTCCGGGACGGCCTGAGCGATGAGCCGGGCAGCGCCGTTGCCGACAAACTGACGGACTTCCTCCGCCGTGCGCGGAGAATAGCCGAAGGACGCAAGAACGTGGTTGACGCTGTCGGCAAGGTCTGCCAGCGTGTCCAGAAGGGTGCCGTCCAAATCAAATAAAATACCTGTTTTCATCATAATCCTCTGTTTTTCAGTACCCGGATGTCGTTTCCCACGAAGGTCAGCCGCTGGAAATCGCCGTGGAGCCGGGACGCGATCTGGGGGGAGTAGCGGCGGCTCAGCTCGTCTACATTCAGGTTGGTGGAGATGACCATGGGCTTGACGGCCATCATTCTGTCGTTGAGTAAGCTGTACAGCGCGGCCGTGACGAACTGCCCGGGCATTTCCGTGCCGAGATCGTCCAGAATCAGAAGATCGCAGTTTGTCAGCTTGGCCGCTTCCCGGCGGGTGTCCTCGCTGGGGGCGAATTTGGCCTGCTCCAGCTTGGAGAACAGGTGGTTGGAGGTTTCATAGACCACGCTGTAGCCCCGGTCGGTCACCGTCCGGGCAATGCACGCCGACAGGAAGGTCTTTCCAAGACCCGTTCCGCCGATAAATAGGAGATTTCCCGCATTGGGCGTGAAGGTCGCGGCATACCGGCGGCAAATGTTCAGCGTCCGCTCCATAATGGTGCGGGGGCTGGCGCCGTATTTGGGGTCAACGGCGTCGGGGTAATAGTCCAGTCGGAATTGGCTGAAGGTTTCCCGGCTGCTGGACAGTACGGAAATTTCCTTTTTCTGCTCCTGACGGCAAAGCTCGCTCAGGCACTCGCACATGGTGGAGCCAACATAGCCGCTGCCGCCGCATTTGTCGCAGATGGGGCTTTCGTCCAAAAAGCCTTCCTCGAAATTCGCCGCGGCCAGCGCCGCCCGCTCCCGCTGCAAGCCCAGGTTTTCCTGCCGCGCCTGTTCCAGCAGCGCCTGACCGTCGGAACCCTGCAAAAAGGCCGCCTGGGCGGCCTGCGCCATGGTGCGGCGCAGAAGCATGTCGATTTCCCGGATGCGGGGGACTTTGGCGTAGGCCTGAGCCAAATGCTGTCTGTTTTCCGACTCCCGGTCTTCCTTCGCCTGGGCAAGACGCGCCCGGGCGCGCTGAACCACTTCCGCACTGTATCCCACGAATCATCCCTCCTGCAATACTTTCTGAATGGCTTCCAGCTCCGCCTCGCCCAGCTGGCCGGAGGCGCCCTTCGGGACGCCCGTCTTCCGGTCGCCGGTGCGGACGTCCTCGGCGCTGTGGAAGCCCTGCTGCTGCCAGCGCTGCAAAATCTTGTTCATGTACGCCCAGTTTAAGCCGCCGGTGTTCAGGCAGGTGCGCTCATAGGCCATGGAGATCAGCTCGTCGTCCATGCCCATGTCCAGCCAGCTCTGGGCATAGCGCTCCTCGGCGGCGGTGAGACTCCGCCCCCGGATCTGAATCAGGCTCATCAGCCGGGACAGCCGGGAATTGCGCACGTTCTGTGCCTGGATAAAGGCGGCGGCTTCCTCCACGGTGTCGATGCCCCGTTCCGCCCAGTTGTAGGCTTCCTTCTCGATGGTGCGCAGAGACGGATTGCGCAGACTCCCTCTTTGACGGGCGCGCTCCTTGCAGTAGCACACCAGAAGGGAGATCACGTCCGCGGTCAGTCCTAAGTAGCGCACAAAGCCCAGAAGAATTTTCAGCTCTTCCGTGTTCAGGCTCCGCCCCAGCAGACGCTGCACCTCGCCGTAAAGGCTGCGGAAGGAGTCGTCGGAATCCATGGCGTCCAGCACGTCCTTTTCGCAGTAGCTGGGACGCTCGCCGGGGGCAATGTGGCTGGGACGGTCTTCCGGCCACAGACCCAACTGCCGCAGGGTAGCGGCGGCGCAGCCGTAGCGCGGGGCGCTGAAATGCAGATCGGCTTCCGCGCCCTCGGGGCGGTTGCCGCCGTTTATGTACAGGTACAGCAGCGCCGCGTCCGGATTGGCGGCGGAGAGCAGCCTGCGGATGTCGCTCTGGGAAATTTTGACAGGTTCGGTTATCATTTCGGTGCCTCGCAGAAAAAGTCGTTTTCTGTCATTATACCACAGCTTCCCAACAGGGACAACGGCGGGGCAGCAGAGAATTTCGCAGAAAAACGAAGATTTTTTTTGGCAGGACACAGGATGTTGTGGGCAGGGGAGAGGACAAGTACAAAAACCGGAGTCAGGGCACCAATCGCGTGCGCAGCTGTACTCCGGTTTTCGTTTATTCGCAAAAAATCTGTGGCAGAATGTACGCAGGTGAGACGTTCCCTTCTCCCTGCGCAGGAATCGCTGAACACAAATCTTTTTCGCCCCCTCGCTTCCGATTAAAATAAGTATTTTAATCAGAAAAGGGTATCAAAGAGAAAATACATTCTGTCTGATGCCGCGAGAAAGCAGAAGAAGCTTATTTTCAGAGTTCCTGATTCGCGTCATACCGCTGCGCGTTCGGCGACACACTTGACAGGAAAGGAAATGGGCGAAAGCAACCGTCGTCACGATTGGTTCCCGTTTCTTTGCTGTCCGCAGGTAGCTTAACCGGAAGAAGCCTGATTATTCGGAGGTGCCTATGGAAAAATTTGTCACGTTGCTCATTCCCGCCCTTGTCGCGCTGGTGCTGGTGCGGCTGCTGCTGATGCCCATGAAGCTGATCTTCAAGATCGGCATACACTCCGGGTGCGGCTTTCTGTGCCTGTGGCTGCTCAATTCCGTGGCGGCGTTCACGGGGGCGTACTTCCCCATCAACGCCGTGACGGTGCTGGTGGCGGGATTTCTGGGATTGCCCGGAATCGGCGTTATGGCGCTGCTGGAAGTTTTGTCAATGTAGTTTAACGCAGTACCGCCCTCCCCATTTGGGAGGGCGGTATGCTTTACTTATCCAGATGTACGTTCAGATGGGGATAGGTCATGGAGATGCCCTGCTCGTCGAAGACGTCCTTGACCCGCTGGGTCAGGGCGAAATACACGTCCCAGTAGTCCTCGGTCTTCACCCAGACGCGGAGGGTGTAGGCAATGGCGCTGTCGCCGTAGCTGCTCACGCAGGCGCTGGGGGCGGGGGTCAGAAGCACATTGTCCATGGTTCCCGCCTGCACCAGCGCATCGATGACCTTCTGGGTGGGGGCGTCGTAGGAGGCGGAGACGGGAATGTCCACCCGGCGGGTATCGGCGGCGGAGTAGTTGACGATCTGCGCCGCGACCACCGCGCTGTTGGGAATGGAGATGAGCTTGTTGTCAAAGGTGGCGAGGCGCGTGTAGGTCATGTTGATCTCCTGCACCGTGCCGGACTGTCCGGCAATCTCCACATAGTCGCCGGAGTGGAAGGGGTGGGTGGAAAGAATGGTGAAGCCGCCGATGACGTTGGTGAGCATATTTTGCAGGGACAGGGAAACGGCCAGGGTCAGGACGCTTGCCAGAGCGACGATTCCGGTGACGTCAATGTCAAGGCTGGAGGCCACGCTCAGACCCAGCAGGATATACATGGCCACCTTGGCGAGAGACAGAATCAGGCTGTGGGCGGCCTTTTCCAGGTGGGATTTTTCCAGTCCCCCCTGAAGCAGCTTCGTGACGACGCGAATGATCAGAAGGCCAATGACCAGCACGAGAACGGCGTGGAGCATCTTATTCAGCGCGCCGGTTCCCAGGGCGGCAAAAAATTCTTTCGGCATGGAAAACAACTCCTTTTTTCATCTGTTCCGTGAAGCCATTATAAAACGGGAGCGGGGAAATAGCAAGAAAAAATGTGGGGCGGAAGTTGGTAAAAGACGCTTTTCCAAATGTTAATGGCATTTTAAGAAATAGACCTCTTTCATCTTAAAGAAGCCGGTGATATAATAAGAAAAAAAGATGACGAGAGGAAGGGAAACCATATGTACAACGTTCTGATTTGCGACGATCAGCCGGATATCGTCAACGCACTGAAAATATACCTGACCCCCGAGGGGTACAATCTGTTTGAGGCCTTCACCGGCACCCAGGCGGTGGAGATCGCCAAAAACAACGACATCCACCTGATTCTGCTGGACGTGATGATGCCCGTGATGGACGGGATTACGGCGACCTCCAAGATCCGGGAATTTTCCAACGCGCCCATCATTCTGCTCACCGCCAAGTCCGAGACGGAGGACAAGGTGCTGGGGCTGAACGTGGGGGCGGACGACTATATCACCAAGCCCTTTGTGCCGGTGGAGGTGCTGGCGCGGGTGCGGTCCCAGCTGCGCCGGTATGCCCAGCTGGGCAGCCGCCCGGAGGAGGGCAGCGGCAGCATCACCATCGGCGGCATCGTTCTGGACGACCGCACCAAAACCGTCACCGTGGAGGGGGAACCTGTGTCCCTCACGCCTACGGAGTACGCCATTCTGCATCTGCTGATGGCAAACCCCGGAAAGGTATTCTCCACCAAGGTGCTCTATGAATCCGTCTGGCAGGAGGCGGCGCTGGGCAGCGAGGGCGCCGTGGCGGTGCATATCCGTCACCTGCGGGAGAAAATCGAGATCAACCCTTCGGAGCCGCGGTATCTGAAGGTCGTGTGGGGACAGGGCTATAAAATGGAAGGAGGAAAATAATTTGAAATACAATATTGTATTCAAATTCCTCGCCGTCGCCCTGTGCGCCCTGATGCTTCTGGGAGCCGCCGGCAGCGCCGCCGCCATCATCGGCATGACGGAATCGGGACTGTACGACATCTCCGTGGAGGAACTGCGGGACAGATATATCCGCTCGGACGGCGAATCCATGGCTGGCCGTATCGCCGTGGACTACGCCGAAGCGAACCTGGGCGGCGTGCCGGAGGCGATCGCGGGGCCGACCGTGTATGATCTGGGGCCGTCGGGGAAGACCGGCTGGCTTTACGGCGTGTTCAACCCGGCGCTGGCGGGCTATGTGCTGAAGGACGCGGAAGGAAACATGCTGGAATCCGGCGGCGCGGAAAATCTGTCGGACGCCGAATTTTATTCCTTCCCCGTCAGCGGCTCTTATAAATACGTCCTGTCCATTACGGAAAAGTCGGAAACAGCACCTCAGGCGGACGCGAGCACCTACAACGCCATCCCGGAGGGCGGGGCATTGGTTCTCAGTCTCAGCATCGAAACGGAAGACTCCAGTGGGAGCGTGGACAGCGTCGAACCGATCGGCAATATCTACGACACCGGCAACGGCGTTCGCTTTGAGGCCAATCCATCGATGGGCGTGATAGACCTGCCTGACGCGCCTACCACGTGCGTGACGTTCGTTGGTGTAGACGGCAGTGTCCTGTATCAGACCTACAACGACGTATCGGACTGCTTCTCGGAAAACGAATCCGGCTATCTGGTGTTCGACACGACCGGTGAACCGAGCCGGAGCGAAGTCCTGACGGGCGACATCCCCAACCGGGGCGCGGATATATATCGTGTGGAATTTACCACGGAATCGGCGTCGGGAGACAAGGGCGGATGGGGTCGGAGCGGCAAGCCGGCGGGCGTGCTGAAACGCAATGACGCGGGCGTCCTTTTCTTCCAGGCGAACAGTCCCTTCTACCGGAAGAATCTGGGGGAGGACGCCATCATCACTGCTGTGGAATTCTGGGGTGAGGACGATTCCCTGATTTATAAAGCGGCAAACCCCGCAGGTGTCGGCGAATTCGATTGGGACGCCGACGGCACGGCGCTGGTGTTCCTGGTCACGCCCGGCCTGACGCAGAAGGCGGCGACGGAAGCCGAGACTGTCCCGGAGACCACCGCAGAGACGGTGCCGGAAACCACCGACGAAACCACCGTTACCATGGCGACCCCCGAAATCACTGCCGAGACCGTCCCGGATACGACGGAGGAGACCCTCCCCCTCGAGACGCTGTCCGCGAACCCCACCAAGCCGGCGGCGACCGGCACGGCAGCCCCGGACGTGATCTTTGCGGACGGCGAATCCCACACCATGGAATATTGGGACGACGACGCCCAGAAGTCCATGGTGGTGGAGTACCGCTACGCGAAGCTGCCCGCCTATACCGTGGAGCTGACCCTGGCGCCCGGCGCGTACCGCTTTGACAGCGGGTACGCTCTGCTTACCCAGGTGTGGAGCTACCGCGACAGCCTGTTCTTCATTATGGGCGCGTGCCTGCTGCTGTTTGCGGTTCTGACCGTGTATCTCTGCTGCGCGGCGGGCAGAAAGCCCGGCAGTGAGGAAGTCCATGCCGCAGGCTTCAACTGCATCCCCCTGGACATTTACCTCGCCGGGGGCGGGCTGATCGTCTTCGGCCTTTTCATGGTAATCGTCCAATTCTACGATGCCGCCGACCTGTTCAGCCAGAGCATTCAAACGGTCTGCGCCGGGGTGCTGATGGCGGGCTATGTCATGAGCCTGATTTTCGTGAGCTTCTGCTTCGCTTGCGCCGCCCAGTTCAAGACCCCCGGCGGCTACTGGTGGCGCAACAGCGTCTGCTGGCGCTGCATGAATCTGCTGGTGAAGTGCGTAAAGGGCTGCTTCTCCGGCTGCGGCTGGCTGCTGCGGAAGCTGCCCAAGGCGGTGGCTGTATTCTGGGACTTCCTGCTGATGCTTCTTACACCCCTGAGATGGCTGTGGAAGCAGATAAAGAGGACCTGTGCAAACATCGGAAAGTCCATCAACCGGGTGTATTCCATGATGCCGCTGACCTGGCAGTGGCTGCTGACGGGCTTCATCATGGTGATGCTCCTGTTCGCCGCCCTTGCGGGCAGATCGAATCTGATGGTGGTGCTGAGCCTGTGCGCCTGCGTGGCCGTGGTGCTGTACGGGGCGTACTGCTTCGGCATCCTGCTGGAAAGCGCCAAGCGCATGGGCAAGGGCGACCTGGACACCAAGGTGGACGACAAATATCTCACCGGCGCGTTCAAGAGCTTTGCCGGTGACCTGAACGACCTGGCGGGCGTTGCCGTAGTGGCGGCGCAGAAGCAATTAAAATCGGAGCGTATGAAAACAGAACTGATTACCAATGTTTCCCACGATATCAAAACGCCGTTGACTTCCATCATCAACTACGTGGACTTGCTGCAAAAGCCCCACACGCCGGAGGAGGAGAAGACCTATCTGGAAGTCCTCAACCGGCAGTCCCAGCGCTTAAAAAAGCTGATCGAGGATCTGATGGAAATGAGCAAGGTCAGCACGGGGAACCTGACGGCGGACATTACGAAGCTGGACGCGGTGGAGGCCGTGAACCAGGCGCTGGGAGAATTTGCCGACAAGCTGGAAAAGGCTCAGCTGACCCCCGTATTCCGCCATCCGGAGGAGTCTGTCGCCATGATGGCGGACGGAAGACTTGCCTGGCGGGTGCTGAGCAATCTCCTGAGCAACACCGTAAAATATGCCCTGCCCGGCACGCGGGTGTATATCGACGTGATGGCGGTGGAGGGAAAGGTCATCATTTCCCTGAAAAATATCTCCCGGGACGAGCTGAATGTGGACGCCGACGAGCTGATGGAGCGCTTTGTCCGGGGCGACGACTCCCGGAACACCGAGGGCAGCGGCCTGGGGCTGAACATCGCCAAGACCCTGATGGATCTGCAAAAGGGGCAGCTGCAATTGCTGGTGGACGGCGACCTGTTCAAGGTAACGCTGATCTTCCCCGGCGCATAAAGGCGTACAGGAACCAGCCGAGGGCGGCGCGGGAAATCCCGCGCCGCCCCGTTTGTAGAAAGAAAGTGCGTCGAAATACCGGGATATTCCGGCGCGGAGAAAAAAGTGTTCACAATTTCGTCGCTTTTTATTTTCATTTCCGTTATTGCCTGTTCAAAACCGAACGGTATCTTAATAACAGAAAGGTTGCGGAAGCCGTGAGCCGCTCCCTTTCAACTCCGTAGATCCTCTTTTCTACCTCTCTTCTTTCCAAACCCTTTCGCGGAAACCCCGGTGCCAAATGCGGCACCGGGGTTTTCCACCCCCTTTTTGGGCGGCGGAAGCCGCCCCGGCAGAAGGGGAGTGGCTGCAACAAAATTGTAACCTTTGAAAGAAAATAGAAATCGAAATTAGAGATTGTCATTTTTTACAGCCGGTAAAAAACGAATTTTATGGTAAAATTTGGAGTAAATTTCTTAAGATAAGGGCAAATGTTTAAGAATGTTATAAAGTGTAAAGAATTCTGTTACATTTTGTAATTTTCCTATTGACATCCGGGAGCGGATGTGATATCATGCAGACATGAAAGAGATGCCGGGTGCGGAAGCGGCGGAAAGCCTCCCCGATTGGCGACACCAAGGATTCCAGCGCCGGCAGCATTTCTAAAACAACCAATTTTCTAGGAGGTTAGAAACTATGAAAAACACAATGAAGAAGCTGCTTAGCCTCGTATTGGTGGCTATGCTGCTGGTCTGCGCGGTTCCTTTCCAGGCGGCCGCTACAGAAACTGATGCCAAGACCGTAAAAGTGAATGTGTACGTTGACGATGTACTTACCGCTGATAAGACGTTCACCGTCAAGCCCGGTGAGAGCGTTACCCTGACGAAGGAACTGGGCGAGTCTCTGGTCAAGCCCGACAAGGCGTTCGTCAAGTGGACCGGTGCTTCCGGCAACGACGCTACCGACGTCACCATCAAGTATGACAAGATCACCGACGGCTACTACCTTAACCTGTATGTCAAGAAGGTCGTTGAGGACACCCGCGTTGACGCGAAGGTTCCTGTTAAGATCTACCTCGATGGTTCTTACGTAAGAGACGGTCAGATCACCGTTCCTGTTGACGGCAGCGTAAAGCTGACCAAGGAGCTGGGTCTGAGCCTGGTCAACGCCGACAAGGAGTTCGTTAAGTGGACTGGTTCTTCCGACAACGAGGCTACCGACGTCACCATCAACTATGCCGGTATCGATGACGGCTACTTCCTGAAGCTGTTTGTCAACACCAAGAAGGCGGAAGAGCCTGTCAAGCCTATCACCGTCAAGATCGTTGACGACAAGGGCAACGCCATTGCCAAGCAGTTTGAGGTTACCCCCGCGAACGGCAAGTCCTCCGTCGTTGGTGACATCCTGACCCAGCGCTGGATGGGCAACTGGAAGGATTCCTACGAGTTCGTCACCGCCAAGAGCGATGAAAAGGGCAACAACCTGTCCCTGACCACCACAATCAATGCCGGCGACTCCCTGACCGTCACCCTGAAGGCCAAGAGCTGCAGCACTCCCGAGGGCGACACTGTCAGAGTGACCTTCTACGGCACCGACGGCAAGGCCGTTTCCACCTACAACGTGACCAGCGGCAGCAGCATTGACAGCAAGAAGGTTTCCGACGCTCAGAGCAAGGCCGATAACAAGACCGGCTACACCTTCAAGGGCTGGAAGATTGACAACAAGGGTGACCTCTACACCAGCGCTCAGGTTGCCAAGCTCGTCATCAAGGGCAACGTAGACTTCTACGCTTACCTCGAGAAGGACACCACCACTACCAACAACAAGTTCCCCTACAAGGTTTACCTGCACATCTTCAAGGACAACAAGGTCGACGATCCCGCCAAGACCATCAACATCACCGAGGGCATTGCTCTGGACGGCAAGGTCACGCTGGATGAGGTCAAGACCGTTGTGAAGAACTACTACACCGCCAAGACCAGCGACGGCATCAAGTATGACGGCATGTATCTGGCCAAGGGCAACTGGGTCGGCAACTTTGTCAACGACACCCAGAAGTACACCACCATTGAGGACACCAACGAGTTCCGCAAGGAGAGCGAAGTCCACATCAACGTGATGATCACCAACGCCAACGCCAAGAGCACCACCAACGAGAAGGCCGATAAGACCAACCCCAAGACCGGTGATATGATCTTCATTCCCGTGATCTTCATGGTCGTCTCCGGCGCCGCCATTGCCGGTGTGTACTTCTACAACAAGAAGCGCAACGCCCGGTAATCGAGAATACGCTAAGCTAAGAAAATCCCGGCAGCTTCGGCTGTCGGGATTTTTTGCGGCACATGACAGCCGGGGCGGGGGATTTGGGGTGAAGTTTTTGCAGAAAAAGGATTCCCATTTTCACCGTCATGTGTTATAATCATAATATCCCCTAAATCTGGAAAGCAGGAGGAATGCAATATGGACAACTATAACGGCAATACCTACGCACGGCAGGACACGGATATGTCTGTCGGCGCCTAGATCGGCACCCTGATCCTCTCGGCAATTCCCATCGTTGGTTTCATCTGCCTGATCGTTTGGGCGGTGAGCAGCTCTCCGGAGAAGCGTTCCCGGAAAAATTGGGCGATCGCTCAGTTTATCATGACGCTGATCGGTGTGGTTGTTGCAATTCTGGTGTATGCCATGTACGGCGCTTCCCTGGCGTATCTGCTGAGTTAATACTATTTCTTAATAAAATGATTTCATCATTTTATTCTGCCGTTTCACGGCAGA
>ENA-OPCE01001211-OPCE01001211.1-human-gut-metagenome-genome-assembly--contig:-NODE-1211-length-16800-cov-2.842042_pt1 | contig 16800 bp, 15 predicted proteins | sample MGYA00241247_ERZ501474 | MGnify/ENA primary metagenome ERZ501474 (study PRJEB25962, sample SAMEA2042572) | human gut metagenome | biome: human gut; feature: human-associated habitat; material: faeces... | reverse complement strand
CCTACAGATGTTACAAATCGATTACGGATGGTGATTAATTTTCGATATTTATTTTCTGTGCAAGAAAATAATTTATCTTTAAATTTCACTTCAATGAATCATCAAATCGAAAAGTTAAAAGAAAAAGGAACCTGTTATGTAAAAGGAACTTACCTATGTATGATAAAAATTCATAGATAAAATCTGAAAGCATAACCATTGCTAAGGGAATAAGGACCTCAACTTTCTCATATTCTTTATAAAACATTCCTGAATAATATCCTACGTACACAAAAACCAATACTGAAAAACCAAATAATCCAGAAAAGAATAAATCATACATGATGCCTGCAAAAAAACCAACAAACATCCCCTCATTCTTTCCTTTAAAGAAACCAAACAGCACTGGAAGGATAATCAAAAGATTAGGAACTATGCCGCCTATGGCAATAGTCCTTCCAAAGGTTCCCTGTATAAGGTAAACCAGTAAAATTATAACCAACTCTGTTACTTTTCTTTTCATGGTTCTCCTGCCTTTAATTATTGTTTTTTCATTTCAGTTATAATAAGTACTTCCTGAAGATTATTGAAATCTACCGCTGGAACAAGATATCCTGACTGTGTAAGATTGTTAGAATCAGGTGTTACATCTTTAGCATAACCTATAAGTATCCCCTGAAGATATTTATCACTTATATTAGATGTAACTATCTTATCCCCATCTCTGACTGTCATATCACTTTTAAAATGTGTAAGCTTAACAAGTCCACTGTCCGACTGTTCTATATCGCCTTCAACAATACAAGTTTCATTAGTATCTATAAGCATTCCACTCACCGAATTATTATCCTCGATTATTGTCTTAATAATCGAATAATTCTTTCCAACTTCTGTAACAATCCCAACAAGACCACCGCCGGCAATAACATTCATATCTTTTTTAATACCATCATCACTGCCTTTATCTACCTTAAACGCTTTAGACCAGTTATCAGCTGTTACTTCTATTATTCTTGCTCCTACCTTTGTATATCCTGTATACTTCTCATCGAGCTGATACAACTCCCTGAGTCTTGAAAGTTCATAAGTATCCTGTCTTAACTGATTGTTTTCTTCTGTAAGATCATCAACCTTGCTCTTTAGTTCCTTATTCTCATCAAGAACAACTGATATTTCCTGAAGAGTCGTATACTTATCGTATGTCCAGAGTCCAAGATTATTCATTCCTTTCTGAAGAGGAACCACTACCATTGATATAGCACTTCTTAAAGGTGCAACAAGCCTGTCTGTAAAAAAACTTGTCGATATAAATATAAGACAAACGGCAGTTAAAACAATTAAAATATACTTGGATGTCATGAATGAAGATACTTTCTTTTTCATTTTACTCTTCCTTAATCATAATTTCTATCTTTTGGAGTATAAGCAATCTTTGCAAACTGTGGATTAGTTACAACTCCAATAAGACCTCTTACAACACTCTCAGAAGGCTGATCAACTATATTAACATTAAGATTAGTCTCCTGTCTTATAAACTTTTCAAGATTATTAATCTGTGATGTACCACCTGATACATATACACCATCCTTTATAATATCAGCTGCAAGTGGAGCATAATCATGCACTGCTGACTGTGTAAGCGGAATAATATAGTTATCTACCAGCTTCTGGATGAAAAGAGTAGCTATAAGTGTTGTAAGTGATGAAACTATCATACATGCCACAACAGCTATACATGAAAACTTATAATTCTTTAAAACATATCCTAATAATCTTTTCATAACATGAAGTGCATTCTTTCCTTCTCTATCTTTCCTTTTATGCTTTCCATCACCTGGATTCATGTCTGATTTATTCAATATTTTATCAGAATTTCCAACATTTTTACTCATTATCTTCTCCTCCCTTCTGCTCATCAAAATCACCACCGCCCTGTGTCTGGACTTCATATATCTCACGATATACCTTGTTACTTTCTATAAGCTTCTCATGTGTATCAAAGCCACTTATCTCTCCGTTATCAAGCACAAGTATTCTGTCTGCATCCTGGATACTTGATATTCTCTGGGATACTATAAGCTTAGTTGTTCCTGGAATCTTAGTTGCAAATGCCTGCTTTATCTTGGCATCTGTTGCTGTATCCACCGCACTTGTTGAATCATCAAGGATAAGAACCTTAGGATGCTTAAGAAGAGCTCTTGCTATACATAATCTTTGTCTCTGGCCACCAGAAACGTTGGTTCCACCCTGTTCTATCCATGTATCATACTTATCTGGCATACGTTCTATGAATTCATCTGCACATGCCTGCTTACATGCTTCTATACACTCTTCCTTTGTTGCGTTATCATCACCCCATCTTAAGTTATCAATGATAGTTCCTGAGAATAACACATTTTTCTGGAGAACAACTGATACATCATCTCGAAGAGTTTCTATATCATATTCTCTTACATCAACTCCACCAACACATACACTTCCGTCCTTAACATCATAAAGGCGGCTTATAAGGTTAACAAAACTTGACTTACCACAGCCAGTTCCACCGATGATACCTATAGTTTCACCCGACTTAATATGTATATCTATATCATGGAGTGTATCTGTTTCACTGTCTTTTTTATATACGAAATCTACATGATTAAAATCTATTCTTCCATCAGGAACTTCCATAACTGGAGCTTTGGGATTAGTTATATCTGCCTTTTCGTTAAGCACCTCTGCTATACGCCTTGCACTTGCAACACTCATAGACACCATAACGAACACCATCGAAAGCATCATAAGAGCCATCATCATGCTCATAACATACGAAAACATTGATGTAAGATTACCTGTTGTCATAGTTCCATCTGCTATAAAATGTGCCGCAAACCATGAAAGAGCAATAATACTTGCATATGTGACAAACATCATAACCGGGCTGTTAAAGGCAAGCCATGATTCTGCCTTTACAAATGTATTATAAAGACTAGTTGCTGCCCTTTTGAACTTATCATTCTCATAATCTTCCCTGACAAATGCTTTAACTACACGTATACCAGAAATATTTTCCTGTACGCTCGCATTAAGATTATCATACTTTGCAAAACCTTCTGTGAATATAGGTGTTACCTTATATATAATAAAGAAAAGCACGAATCCAAGAAGTATAAGTGCCACTAAAAATATAGTACTCATAGTCGGGTTAATGATAAAACACATAACCATGCTGCATATCATCATAAGCGGTGCCCTTACAGCTATTCTAAGAAGCATCTGGTATGCATTCTGCACATTAGTAACATCTGTAGTCATACGTGTGATAAGACCTGCTGTACTATACTTATCAATATTAGAAAATGCGAAATTCTGTATATTGGTATATATTCCTTCTCTTAAGTTGCAGGCAAAGCCGGTTGATGCGCTGGCTGCATACTTTCCTGCCTGAACACCACAAAACAGACTGACAAAGGCAAGTACTATCATAACTCCTCCGTATATATATACGTTTTTCATATTGCCTGCCTGAATACCCTTATCTATAATGCTTGCTGTAACAAATGGTATAAGAATCTCCATAAGTACTTCAAATATAATATAGAAAGGAGCTTTAACTGAATCCTTCTTATACTGGCCTATATAAGCCGATAATGTTTTTATCATACATCAAACCTCATTTCTGCGCATATTATCATATATCTTTTGTAATAAGCGCCATAATTCTTCTTTTTCATCATCATCAAGACTGGATAAAAACCATTCTTCCTTCTTTACCATGTTCGCCCATGCATGCTTACATACACCACGTCCCTTGTCTGTAAGCTTTACATGCTTTACTCTTTTATCATCTGGTTCGTAAAAGCTTTCAATCATAGCCTTCTTTTCAAGTCTTGCAACTATTCCGGCTACTGTCGCCTGTGCCACACCAAAATGCTTCTCAAGTTCTTTAAGAGTTATGCTTTCGTTCTTAGTTTCACTGATGATTATAAGCATTTTTATCTGTGATGCTGTCATATCATCGCTCTTAAGTTCCTTGTTTGCACATGTTCCCAATATGTCATTAAGGCGTTTTATAAGCTCTCCACAATGAAGTTTATCTCTTACCACTTGCAACATCCTTTCTTAAATTAGCATATCAAATGAGAATATCAAAAAAGCTGCAGTCATTCTGCAGCTAAAGAACTTTATTATAATACACTATTGATAGCGTGCTGTCAATAGTGTGCTGTTGAATATTACTTCTTTTTTACCAAACATCTTTTCTTAAAAAATGATATTCCATAACACATTATGTCATCATAATCATCTTCATATTCTTTTGCATACATACGCTCATCTATCTGTTCCAATGCAATATCACATTCGCTTTCCAATTTATCTAAAGCTCTTGTATACTTAGCTTCAAAAACAGCCACACGTGCATTAATAGTGTCATACACAACAACATCACTTCTTCCCTCACCGTGTTCCTTGTTGGAATCAACCATATAGCCTGCACCTGCAAATATTCCTGCTAAAAATGCGTGATAAAAATCTTCCCTGTAATCGTGATAACTTATAGTTTTCCTTAAAAGCTTATTCATTTCATAAGTAATGCTCTCACTATTACCACTCCATACTGCATCAAATAAAGCCTTTCTATTCCACATTCGTGCGCTATCATCAAACCATTTAATAACTGTGGTTTCAAATATATCCCTTATCTCCTTGTTGGGAATGGTCAATGCTGTCATTTTACTATCATCTAACTTGCGTCCAACATCTTCTTTCACTTGTGTAAGGTATCCTGTCAAATATAGAATACTCCATATATTATCCTCATCCGAATGTAAATAATCATACGTCAAATATTCATCTATATGCTGAAAAATATGCCCCCCTGACATAAGCACTTCCAATTTTCTGGTTATATTACTTCCTGAATAATCTATAAATGAACGAATAATTGCATTATCGCTTGTATTTTTCCAATAACTTTGTGGTTCTGCTTTAGGATTATATTGTAAATCCAAAATATAATTCATAACATCCCACGGACAATATATATCATAATTACCAAAATGATATCCATCATACCATTCTTTTATAAGATCAGCATACGTTATTGCATCCGCATCACTTAGAATTTTATTAACCTCTTTCTGAGTAAAGCCAAAATATTCATTCAAGTGCGAAGACACAATCGTATCTGAAACAAAATTGTTCATACCTGTAAATATACTTTCCTTCGCAATTCTAAGACATCCCGTAATAATAGCAAACTTAAGTGTTTTATTATCCTTTACTGTCTGCATAAGACTCTTCATAACATCTAACATTTCATTATAGTAACCATTATTATTGGCCTTTGCTACTGGAACATCATATTCATCTATAAGCAGAATGACCGGTTCATTATAATAATCATTCATCATATTCATAAGAAGATATATACTACTCTTAACTTCTTTTACAGATGCATTACCACTAAGTAAATTCTTAAATGAAGTCTTCTGAAATTCAGTTGCTTTCTTACTGTCAAGGAGATAAATATGTTCATTAAAAAGATTAGCAATAACTACTGTAAGCATATCGTAAGCACCTTTAAAATCAAGTCCTTCAACCTGTCTGAATGACACAAAGATTGTTGGATATTTATTCATCCATTCACTACATAAAACCTGATTCTGTGATATTTCTAATCCATCAAATAATTGTTTACTGTCTTTGCGAATATCAAAGTATGCATCAAGCATACTCATCGCTAATGTTTTACCAAACCTCCGTGGTCTTGTAATCAAAGTAACCTTAGTAGAAGCTGTTTTTAGAATATCCTTTATCAATCCCGATTTATCTATATAATAATATCCATTCTTCCGAATTTCTGTAAAATCCGATACTCCAACCGGAATATTTAAGTTCTTCATAATTGCCCTCACCCCTCGTCTTTACTTTATTGGATTGTCGGTCTTATGCATATTATATCTTATTGTATTAAGAATTTCTATTATAACTTTATATATCTATGGAATATAATCTATATTAGTTAGACTCAGCTAGCTTTTATTTTTCCCCATTATTATATCCTCAATCTTTCTTATCACTATTATCGTATAATATTACTACTTATTCTCTCTATGTATTGTTAAAATCAGCATCAGCTTAAGTATAAATTCATCTAAAATGACAAATCAATACCCAAGCTGACATATATAAATATATAAAAGATTATTTGTATATACAAAATAAAATTCAATGTAATAAAATTAAGTCTGCATTATTATACGGTTATAATATATTGCTCCTTAAGGTCGTTTAACATATTATGTTGAATACATCCCTCTTTCTGAAGTCTGCCAACCACAATTCCCGGAGCAATTCCTATACTTTTTGCAAAATCAATTACACTTGATGCACTAAAAATCCCTATATCCTTAAATTGCTCAAAGTTTTCTGTCGGAATAAGCTTATCTCTTGACCAATTGTCTGCATTTTTCTCGTCTTGATCAGTAGTTCCGCCTATCTGTCCAATATGCCCTAACACAATATGTGCTAATTCGTGAAAAAGACTAAACCAGAATTTATCCGCATCTTTTCCTCTTGCAGTCAAGCCTACTACTATCTTATTTCCATCTACAAATGATGCTCCTTGAAGAAATGAGCCTTTCAAATGTGGCAAGAATACAAGTGCTATTCCACACCCTGTCAACATCTCCTTAAGCTTTGGGCAAAATTCTTTTGGTTTCTGCCCTGTCATTTTTCTTATTTCTGGTATTACATCAATTAACCCTTTAACATTAATAGGTGCAGTACGGATATTACGTGCTTTAATCTTTGCTTCCTGTGCCCAAGCCAGCAAAGCAAAATCGCTCTTTTCCGTAACCGCTAATCTTCTGCAAGCAATTCTTGTAATCTGATGGTTCTCTAAAAGTGAAAGTTCTACCACCTCAAAATATTTCCTGAGATATATAACTTTTTCCTTTGTGTCCCTCGTTTCTGGAACCCAGCCATATTTAGCCATCTCATTATAAGGAAGCTGTTTTGCTAACGCTTCATCTTCATCCATAGTATTTTCTGCTTCAACTTTAAGTAGCTTTTCTCTATAGACCGCCTCCAGATTATTCCAAAATTTTGCTGGCACTCCAAGTACCATTTCCAATCTAACTGCCACCTCTGGAGTCAGCTTAACTTCACCATTTATGAGCTTACTAATATGCTTCTCTGACATATCCATTCTTGCTGCAAACTCTTTCTGACTCATTTCTCTATCATTAAGCTGTTCCTTAATTGTCGCTCCTGGTGGCGTTGCAATATAACTGCGACTTCTCACCATAGTGCTACCTCCTATTCATATCTTTCCTTATTTAATGATAATCAACAATTTCCATAATATGTGCTATCTGAATCTCAGTACCTTGTTTTTCAAAGACTAATCTATATGGATGCACTAAATCTACTGCGTATTGACCTTTTCTATTATTAATAAGCGGATGACATCTACCGATATGACATTGAATCATCATCTCAACTGTATCCGCAGAACTAATTTCATCTATACGCATATGGATTTTTTCTGCCATTTCATTCCCATATGTTCTATCGGCAACTTTGGCATCCGTACAGACCTTTTCAATTTTTTTATTCTTGTACGTTATATCCACCTCATCACCTCTTTCTCAATTTACCTTTGAGGTAAATTTATATTATCACAAGAGGAATATTTCGTCAAGTTCACAATTTACCTTAAAGGTAAATTATGATTATATATAATATCACTTGCTAAAGTATTTACTTGTTTTAGTTTATAATCATTATTAAATAACTTATGTTCTGAACAACTGTGAACCTATTGTCAAATCCCCTCTAGTATGTTCTTTCAAATTGAAAATCAAAGAATAAAACATAGGTATTAATATTTTAACTGTACTTACTTTACAGTGTGTTTCCTGTTTTTTCCCTCAAAATATTTATAACCTAACTCTTAAAAAATACTGTATATGTCAGATAATAATAAACTTTCACATTTTATGTTACATTATCCTCAGCTTCTATATGTTATCTGAATCTGAAAAAGCTCCTTCACACACATATGAATAAAATACTCTTCCTCTAATAGTATATATGTCCTTTACATTTACATTTCTTTTCTTCCCCTTATAATGAATAAATCTAATTATTCCGTTTTTATAATCTAGCTCATACTTCCAACATAAATATAAAACAATTTCTTCTTTAGTCGGTAAAATTGCATCTAATATATTATAAATTATCATAAAAACAAAACAAATAAAATTAACTATTGTACTTCTATCATCCTGCTGTGAAACCATATAAATCATATCTATAGTTATTGAAAAATACACTCCCATAACTAATACCAAGATATAACTCACTGAATAACTAACTCTTTCTATAAACTTTTTATCATTGCATAATTTTGAGAAAATAAAACTGTTTACAGTAATACAACTAAGCCATACTATCCAAGTATTTTTTTCCAGCATTATATTTAAAAATCTTTCACCCTGTGCACTATAATTAAATACATTATATAAAGTTGTTATAGCTAATATAATAAAAAATAAATTTATTGCAATTTTAATTTTCCCTTCTCTAGTAATAGACAGCATCATTCCATATAAAAAAATGATAATAGTAAAACAAGCCATTATCCTATTGTAAAAACCAATAATAATTGCAAACACTAATATAGCTACTATTTCTTTTGCTATACCATTAGGCAATATATCTTTTAAAGTCATTATTTCTTTACTTATAAAATCATATATTATTTTCACTTTTCCATTCAGTATTTTTTTCATTCTTTTACCCTTATTAATCTGACATTATTAGTTTTAATCTATGAATAATGTACTCTCAACAATTTTCTAAAATTATTCAATTAACTTTATCCAATATAAACAAGAAAATTATTTTAGTGTTTTTACCATCAATATCCAAAATATCCTATATTTTTTAATGTATCAACTCCCATATCAAGCATAGTTGGTAATTTATTTATAATATTTACTTCATAGTTTTTTGTTGAAATAAGTGTATAATATATAGGAATATTCTTATCTTTAACCAAATTTACTATATTCTTCGCCCAAACTGATTTATGTCCTATAATAATACCTGTTAATTTTATATTATCAAGAAACTGTTTATTTTCTTTTGTAATCAATCTATATTCTTCTTCATAACTCCAATTTTTGCTTTTAAAAACAAGGCTTTTCTCAATTGCTTTATAAAACTCATCATCACTAGGCTCATACAATGTATCGAATTGATGATCTAAATATGATACTTTATGTATATTGTTTAAATTTATATCTAATTCAAATTCAAAACATACCCCTGCATAATTATTGGCATAATGTGCCCACATTAAGGGACTACGTGCATTAGCCGATAAAGATAATATCCGATATTGATTTATCTTTTCTTCAACAAAAGGGTGAAGCATCCCCAATGATGCATATATTCCAGAGCCGCTTATTCCTAATTCTATCGGCACAGCCATTCCCTCCAATGGATCATTTAATATTTCCCTTGGAGTCATAAATAAACGATTATTTAATATAATATCTTTACAATACTCTACCTGTTTTAATTCTCCTTCATTTAAGTTATCTTTTTTATATGGTAATGCTTTATATTTATAAAGTTTCATATATATCAATACTCTCCTCATATAATCAAGTATTTTTTGAAAACCAAGACTTTCGGTCTTCATTAACTCTATGAACAAGACGTAATTCCTTTTATATCAATTAACCTAAATTATTCACGGCAATGCCGTGAATAATTTAAGGATTAATCATTCTTTCTAATGCTTCTCTAACACAATTTAATTTTGGATTCTTATAATATGTATTTTCACAAAGTCCTCGAAGTTCAATATCTTCTTCCGTTTTAAACCAATCATAAAAATCTCTAAAGTAATTCACTTTATCAAAACAATATCGTAATGCATCTGTCACCTTAAAATCCTTTATATATCCTCTTTGTGGAACATTTCTTTTTATTTTTATCCCGTTCATATTTAAACTCTCCGCAACGGAAAAATCAAAAGTTGCTCCCAATTATATAAATAACATATGCTACTTACTTCATATTATTTTCCTATATATCCTCCAACTTGCTAAATCAAGCTATTGAGGCTGAATCAAATTCTTCTTTTGGTAATCATCTAAAACACTATTTATTGAATCTAAAAACGGAACAAAGTTAGAAAAATCTATTTTCTGATAATTTTTCATCACATAATCTGCAAATATAGCTTTTCCATAATATTTATCATTCTCTGATTTGCTATTACGTGAAAAACTCTTCCCTCCAATCAATGTATTCAATGTACTTTCTGAAAATAAATCTTCTATTTCACATTCATCTTTTCCATTAACAATTGGATTCGTTACCAAATATAAATTTCCCAATATATTAATCCAATTTTTTATATTAACATCTTGAATTTTTGCATCTTTTTTAAATTTTTTTAAAGGTCTATCTGTCTTTTGTTCATTATCAAATATCAATAGAACCGGATTTCGACCATCTTTTTCACTTTTGTCTTTAAAATAATTATAATAATTTGCAAATCCTTTTTGACCTGTATACATATTTAATACATTTTTTATGGTATCTGCACCATCCTGATTAATATTAAAAAAATACTCTAATCTCTTACTTCTTTTTAAAAAAGACACTTTAAATTCAAATCCATTTTTAGTCTTTGAAATCAAGTTAGGATAACTATCATACATTTTCTTCAATGCAGATTTCAAATAAAGTATATCTGTCTTTCCCTCTGTTACAATCAATGGCTTCTCATTATTAAAAAAATATCTATAATATAAAAATTTTTGATAGTTCTTTTCTCTGCTATTTAAATGCCAGCAATCTTTCTTTTCACCCTTTCTTTTATTATTATAAAAATCCAATTGATTGATATACGCAAACCTACCTTCAAGCTGTTTTATACTTCCCTCTTCATCTCCAATATAAAAGCTGCCTTTTCGATACAAATTTTCAGCCATTGCTCTAGTTTTCTTACAATAATCTCTATTTACATTAATAATTTTATTAACAACCAGACCTGTAACTTCTTGACGTGAATCTTTATAAATCAGTCTAGTTTTTTTATCATTTATATATAATCCAAATTTATCTAATTCATTGGCTATTTCTTCTAAAATACCATCATAATTATCCACAATACATCTATCATTAGTCGAAAAAGTCATATCATCTGCATATCTTGTATAATTCATTCTATACTTCTTGACTAAATTTAATATTCTAATATCTAAAATATTACATATTAAATTTGAAACAATTGGTGACGTCGGAGCCCCCTGTGGTAAAACACCTTTATAACACACTAGCTGTGCCATAACTGTTGCCATATCCAAGGGCAAATTAAACTCTATATTTTTATTAAAAAAGCCTCTAACTCTACCAAAATGAATACTGTCAAAAAAATCCTTTATATCTATATTCAAAATATACTTATTATTTCTATGGACAGCAGCATTAGTTATAATACTTTTATTTTTTTCAAATCCGTGAGATATCTTATTATCAATATTTTTTTCTTTTAAAAAAGCCTTATGATGCGACTCTAGTAAATATCCTAGTTTTCTTTGAATATCCTTCAAATCCTCATTTGGTGCACTTATCACTCTCACACCATTGTTCTTCTTTTTTATATCAAAAGACGTATAACAATTATCAATTTTTTTAACATATAATAAATACGTCAATTTTGACAATGGTATATTTAATAGAAAAGCCAATTGCTCTCTACTCTCTATGTCACTAATTACCATATCTAATTTTCTCCTAAAAATGTGTGGTTACTCATTATGCTAAAACTAAGTCTCCATAAAGAGATATAAAAATATAATAAATTGCGAGTGTTCCCACCATTTTAATCAATGCCTTCGATACGCAGGCCCAAAATCTAACCACACATTATATATTAGTTTAGATGTATTTATTTGAAAAGTCAATTTCTATTTTAAATATGATTTTACCTTTAACGTACCAACTATTCACAAAAAATACCACCTGTTCACTTGTAAATACTAATATACAATGCCACTTGAGCGGCATGAAGATACTTCAGTGGCTTGAGATAAACAACATATCAAAAGACCAGTATTACTACTGGCAGAAAAAGCTTAAAGAAACATGTATTGATACTTTTGAAAGACAGGCAGCTACATTTGTGGAACTTCCTGTAACTAAAGAAGTCCCGGCATCAACAGAATTAACTGTTACACATACTGTATGTAAAAATAAAAATGATGACAGTTATTTTAAAGATAATACGATAGCTGCTGTAATAAAAACCAATGGAGTTACATTTGAAATCACCAATACTGCCACACTTGATTTTATAAAAAATATTATAGAGAAATTTAGTGCAAATATAAACAGAAATGAACACAACCTCCAGAAATGGAGGTTTATGTTTAACAAGGTGTTCACGAAAAGAAAGATAAGAAAAATCATGAAAGAAAGGAAATGCAAAATAATGAACAAACAAGAAAGCGATATCTTGAATACGCTTTTATTGGAACCATTTATCAATCAAAGGATTCTGGCAGAAGTATCAGGTCATTCATTAGGAGTAGTAAACCGTTCACTAAAGGAACTTATCAAAGCTGATTATTTAGATGAATCTATACGTCCAACAGTGAAAGCAATTACAGAATTCAAACAGAAAACTCCACAGCGTGCTGTTATCCTGGCAGCGGGATTCGGTATGCGGATGGTTCCCATTAATACGGAAATGCCAAAAGGTCTTTTGAAAGTCAATGGTGAGCCATTAATTGAACGTATTATCAAGCAGCTTCATGAAGTGGGGATTAAAGAAATCTATGTGGTTGTAGGTTTCATGAAAGAAAAATATGAGTACTTGATTGATGAATATTGTGTAGAACTCGTAGTTAATGCTGATTATGCGGCAAAGAACAATTTACATTCGATCAAACTTGTAAAAGAACATTTGGAGAATGCTTATATTATTCCTTGTGATATTTGGTGTGATCGAAATCCGTTTCATCGCCATGAATTGTATTCCTGGTATATGGTTAGTGACATGGTGGTCAATGAAAGCAATGTTCGCGTTAATCGTAAAATGGAACTGGTAACTGTGCCAGAAAGTTCTGGTGGCAATGCAATGATTGGTATCTGCTATCTGGTAAAAGAGGATGCCGATAAAGTTGCGAAATGTATTGAAGAGTTATGTAAAAATCAGCGGTATGATGGAGCATTCTGGGAGGAAGCTCTTTATAACAAGGATCGGATGATAGTACTAGCTCGCGTGGTTCATTCAGCAGATGTAGTGGAAATCAATACTTATGAGCAACTACGGGAAATCGACAGCAATTCTAATCAGTTGAAAACAGATGCAATTCAGGCGATTTGCAATGCTCTAAAAGCAAAGCCGGAAGCGGTTACGGATATTACTGTTTTGAAAAAAGGTATGACAAATCGGTCTTTTCTGTTTACTTGCAAAGGGAAAAAATATATCATGCGTATTCCGGGTGAGGGAACTGACAAGCTTATCAATCGTCGTCAGGAGGCAGCAGTTTATCAAGTTATTGAAGGAAAGCACATCTGCGATGATATTGCGTATATCAACCCACAAAATGGCTATAAAATCACGGAATTCTTGGAAGGCGCAAGAGTATGTAATCCATTGAACTACGAAGACGTTAAGAAATGTATGATGCGGCTACATGCGTTCCATGACTTGAAATTAAAAGTAAATCATGAGTTTGATATTTTTTGGCAGACGGAGTTCTACGAAACACTGTGGGATGGAATGCCTTCTATTTATAAGGATTATGAGAAAACAAAAGCAAATGTTTTGTCACTAAAGCCTTATATTGATGCACATGTGGGAGAAAAAGTTCTGACTCATATTGATGCAGTACCGGATAATTTCCTTTTTGTGGAGAAGGATGGAAAAGAAGAAATCAGACTGATTGACTGGGAGTATGCAGGAATGCAGGATCCTCATGTGGACGTTGCAATGTTCTGTATTTATTCTCTTTATAATAAACGTCAGGTTGATCAATTAATTGCAGCCTACTTTACTGAAGGCTGTAGTGATGAGATTAGAATCAAGATTTATTGTTATATTGCAGCTTGCGGACTTTTATGGAGCAACTGGTGTGAGTATAAGAGAAATCTCGGTGTGGAGTTTGGTGAGTATTCGCTTCGACAGTACCGATATGCAAAGGATTACTATCGAATCGTTCAAGAAGAATTGAAAAAGCAAGGGGAGGAAGAGTAAATGCCAAAAGTAGAAAGAGCTATTATTATGGCAGCTGGTTTAGGAAATCGAATGCACCCAGTGACACTGTCAACACCGAAACCGATGGTTAAAGTGAATGGGGTGCGGATGATCGACACAGTCATTGATGGTCTGCATGAAAATGAAATTTATGAAATTTATGTTGTTGTCGGTTATCTTAAAGAACAGTTTGTGACACTTGAAAAGGAGTATTCTGGTGTCAGGTTGATTGAAAATCCATACTATGATACTTGCAACAATATATCTTCCCTTTATGTAGCACGAGAGCATATTGAAAATGCGATTATTCTGGATGGTGATCAGATTATTTATAATCCTGAAATTCTTGCACCAGAATTTGAACGCTCTGGTTATAACAGTGTTTGGACAGATGGTGAAACGGATGAGTGGCTTCAGACTGTTGAGAATGGCATTGTTACGGCATGCAGTCGGACAGGTGGAAAAGGCGGATGGCAGCTGTACAGTATTTCCCGCTGGACTGCAGAGGATGGGAAAAAACTAAAACGTCATCTCGAAATTGAGTTTGAACAAAAGAAGAATCAACAAATCTACTGGGATGATGTGGCGATGTTCTGCTACCCAAAGGAGTATCAATTGGGTATCCGTCCTATGAATAGAGATGATATTATAGAGGTGGATAATCTGAGTGAGCTAATTGCTCTAGATGCCAGCTATAAAAAATATGTGGAGGAAAAGTAAATGAATACTAAAAAAGAACATGCAAAAATAGACTGGATGATAACACTGGTGCCATTGGCAATCGTAATTGCATTATGTGTTCTATTCTTTTTGGCACCAGAACAATCGAATGCAGTACTGAGTCAGATTCGTTTTTTTTTAGATGATACTTTTGGAACATATTACTTAGTAATTGGATTGGGAATTTTCATTCTTTCTCTGTATATTGCTGGTTCTAAGTACGGTAACATAGTTTTTGGCGAGCAAAATGAGAAGCCGAAGTATTCTTTTTTTGTGTGGGGTTCAATGATGTTCACCTGTGGTCTTGCAGCAGATATTCTGTTCTATTCGTTTTCTGAATGGGTGTTGTATGCAACTGATCCGCATCTGACAGAGATGGGAAGTATTCAGGATTGGGCAGGCGTATATCCACTGTTCCATTGGAGCTTCATTCCGTGGGGATTCTATCTGGTACTGGCTGTTGCCTTTGGCTTTATGCTCCATGTAAGAAAAAGGAATCGTCAGAAATATTCAGAGGCTTGCCGCCCGATTCTTGGAAAGCATACTGATGGCTGGGCAGGTCGCATTATTGATATGTTAGCTGTGTTCGCACTCCTTGCTGGTAGTGCTACCACATTTAGCGTGGCAACACCGCTGATGGCAACTATTATTGGCGAACTATTCCATGTTGCCGTTAGTCGTACTGTAATCAACATTATTATTCTTCTGATTACCTGCGCTGTATATACATATTCCTTACTGCATGGATTTAAGGGAATCAGCAAGTTGGCAAACATTTGTATTTATATGTTCTTTGGTCTGATTGCCTTTGTGCTTCTGTTTGGTGGAGAAACACGGTACATTATTGAAACTGGTTTTTCTTCACTTGGTCGAATGATACAGAACTTTGTTGATCTGTCTACATTTACTGACCCGCTCCGTACATCGAACTTTCCGCAGAATTGGACGATTTACTATTGGGCTTATTGGATGGTTTGGTGTGTGGCTGCTCCGTTCTTTATCGGAAGCATTTCTCGTGGCAGAACAGTGCGTCAGACAATTCTTGGTGGCTATATATTTGGTGTTGGTTCCACATTGACGAGCTTTATTGTACTGGGTAACTACTCTATGGGAATGCAGGTGACCGGAAAAGCTGACTTTATTGCACAGTATCTGGAGAGCGGTGACCTGTATGGGATGATCGTATCTATCATTAAGACGATGCCGGGTGCGCCTGTTATTATGGTAGTTGTTTTGTTGACAATGATTGCTTTTTATGCGACGTCTTTTGACTCAATTGCATTGACAGCATCCTGCTACAGCTATCACACATTGAGAGATGGTGAGCAACCGAATAAGGGCATTCAGTTGATGTGGTGTATTTTGCTGATTTTGCTTCCGATTGCATTGTTGTTTGCAGAAAGTTCTATGAACAATCTTCAGTCGGTGAGTATTGTGGCGGCATTCCCGATTGGAGCGGTAATTGTGATGATTGCGGTTAGCTTTATGAAGGATGCCAAAAAATATATGGAAAATGTGGAAGAAAACGGTCAGCAAGAGGTTGACAATGTTGACAACGAAAAATAAATTTGACAGGATAGCATGTTGAATTTTAAAAGTACAATATAAAAATGTGTTGATAATAATCAGAATCTTTGCAGTTGGATATAAAAGGGTCAGGTTTTATAATAATTTTTCTCCCGCTAATTTCTGAAAATGTCTATTCGGGTTTATGTTTTTAGAAAATAAACTGCCTTTGCAAGATATACTTGTAACCATGAATATTCCTATGTGTAATATTGTAAATTATATTTCGGATGATGAGATGATTGCTGGGTGTACGGATA
>ENA-OPCE01001181-OPCE01001181.1-human-gut-metagenome-genome-assembly--contig:-NODE-1181-length-17142-cov-3.401416_pt1 | contig 17142 bp, 9 predicted proteins | sample MGYA00241247_ERZ501474 | MGnify/ENA primary metagenome ERZ501474 (study PRJEB25962, sample SAMEA2042572) | human gut metagenome | biome: human gut; feature: human-associated habitat; material: faeces... | reverse complement strand
CATCTCCGGCTTCCACGCCACCCAGTCGCCCCTCATGACCCGGTGCATGGAAAGCGAAAAGCACGGCCGGATGCTCTTTTACGGCCCCATGATCGCCGAAGGCGTCCTTGGGCTCATCTGGGTGACGCTTGGCCTGTCCTTCTACGAATCGCCCGAAGCCCTCGGCGCGGTCATCAAGGCCGGGACGCCCACGCTGGTGGTTCAGGAAATCTCCATGGCCCTGCTCGGCCCCATCGGCGGCATGCTCGCCATCCTCGGCGTGGTGGTGCTGCCCATTTCCACGGGCGACACGGCGTTCCGCAGCGCCCGCCTGCTGGTGGCCGATACCCTGCGCATCGATCAGGGCCCCATCGGCAAGCGCCTGATGATCGCCGTTCCGCTGTTCACTGCGGGCATCGCCCTGACCTTCGTGGACTTCGCGGTCATCTGGCGCTACTTCGGCTGGGCCAACCAGCTGCTGGCCGCCGCATGCTTCATGCTGGTCACCGTTTGCGTGGCCAAACTTGGCTATAAGAAGTACCTATGGATTCCTGTTGTTCCTCTCGTTTGGGATGTGGCCGTGACCTTCACCGCCGACTTCCAGAAGATCGTCGGACCGATCAGTTACTTCGCCACCGCTTCCAAGTATCAGACGCTGATCGATGGTGGCACTTTGGAAGGCGAAGCGTTGGTCAACGCCAAGGCCGCACTCTCCAATGCGTACCTTGACGGCGTGCTCTCCGTGTTCTTCATGGTCATGATGGGAGTCTTCCTGGTCGTCGGCATCTACCAGACCGTGAAGATTCTTGCCAAGGGCAAGTTCGGTGTGGAAACCACGTCTGAGGAGCCGTTCGTGGAATCCGAATGGTTCGCACCGTCCAGCCTGATCGCCACCAAGCTCGAAAAGAAGGTGCAGCGCGAATACGCGGCCAAGAGTTATGAGCTGGCGCAGAAGGAACAGGCCGCAGCCTGATGCAGGGATTCACCACCATGGTCAGACGAATCTGGTCCGCATTATTGAAAGCCAAGGCCGGATTCGTCTGGTATGTGCGCGAATTCAGCGGAGAAGCGAAATACGACCACTATCTGGAGCATTTCGCAAGCGAACATCCCTGCGAAACCCCGCTGACCGAACGCGAATACTGGCGCATGCGAGAGGAATACGATCGCAAGCATCCCAACACCAGTTGCTGTTGCTGAAACTAACGGCCATACATAAACAATCCCCGTCTTTCATCTCGGAAGACGGGGATTGTTTTTCTTATATTTATGTTGCTTGCTTGCGATTATTCCTATACCGAAGATATTCGATTGCATGTTCCGCAATCAATATTTCGCAATCAAGAAGCGAGTCCCATGCTGTATTTCAATGTCATCACACGAATCGCGGACTGCGTTACTTTGTCTGCAAAAGCGGAATCGGCCGCGGCTTTTGCGTTCAGCCCATCCAAAACCTGCTGAACATAATCGGAAGCGCCAATGCAGGCAAGATCACCGCCGGCCTCAACCAATCGCACCCCCAAATCACTTGGCTGAATGCCACCCAACGCAGTGGCGGACAAAGAATCCGAAGTGATGACACCTTGGAATCCGACCGTATTGCGCAAATAATCCGTTACCAAAGTGCTGGAGAACACGGCGGGATTGTTCGGATCAATAGCCTGATAGGTGGCAAGCGACATCATCACCATGGAAGGGTTCGCCTCCAACGTACTGTTGAACGCGCCGATTTCCGCACCGTCCAACGTGGTGGTGGTGTCAAGAATGCCGTCGGCGGTGAAATCGGTGTTGCCCGTCACCGAACCCAAACCAGGATAGTGCTTGATGGCGCTGCCTACACCCGAATCCGCCATGCCCTGAATGAACGCCTTGGCATGGTCGGCATTGCCGTCCGCATCAAGACCAAAATCACGATACAGTGCGCCGATCGGGCCATTGGAAGCCCTATCTACCGTTACCGTGCCCACCACCGGCGCCAAATCAACATTGATGCCGGCCGACTTGAGTTGGGAACCCCATACGGCAGCCGATTGCCGTAGCTGGTTGGTCGACATTGAACCCTGATTGGTGGCGGAAGGCATCTGGTCGAAACCAGCGCCTTGAAGATGCTGCACCAAACCACCTTCCTGATCAGTGGTCATCAACAGCTGATTATTGGCCGGCGCATACGATTGCAATGCGGATGTGGCTGCGGCGACACCGGCCGTTCCCGAATTCCAGTTGCCGATGATCAGCACCGATCCGACATGCTGGTTCACAATGAGATCCTGTAACGAGGAAGGATCGGATCCCGCATACAGGGGTGCCATGACGAGCTGACCGACGCGCTCTGCAAGACTCATGGCATTGACTGCAGCCACAGCTCTGCCATGCGGCGAGTCGTCCACCACGCTTGGCACGTTGGATTTGTCAAGCGCATCATGTGATGCATCGGACTGCTGCGAATTGGATTGCTCGGATTGGTTGGAGCCAGCATTCAAACTCGCGCTGGATGAACACCCAGCGAACGATAGCGGCAGTGCGATGGCGCACAGTGCGGCAGCACAACGAGCGAAATGAACGTGAACTCTCCTCATAGTGTCATTATCTATCACATGCCGGTGATGGCGAATACGATCGCATAAGAAAAGAACGGGTGGATTCGTGTTCGTGAATTGCGTAAACATTAGGCTAGCGGCATAAAGCACGTTCCGTGCCTGTCGATAGGCTATTAGTATGTCTTTTTTTGATATGTTTGGTCCCATGTTCGACCCGGAAAGCGGTCCGAACCGCTCCCAAGGGCAGCGTGCCAATAAATCCGGCAACGATGATCCCATCATTCTCAATGTCGAAACCGATGGTGATAACACCGCCCGGTCTTCGGCGAACATGCCTCCAAGAGGTCCGTCCGGTCCGCGTATCACACGCCAGCCGAACCGTCCGCGCAAATCGTCGAACGGCAACAAGATTCTAATCGGTGTGGTGCTGGCGCTTGCCATCATCATCGGCCTGTTCTTTGGCTTGGCGCAGTTCATCACCGACGTCATGTGGTATGCGCAGCTTGGCTTCCAAAGCGTGATTTGGACGCAGTTGGGTACCAGGGTAGGCCTGTGGGTGGCGTATGCGCTGCTGATCGCCGCGGTCGGATTCCTGTCCGCGTCGCTGGCGATCTGGGCTCGCCCCGATGCTGCCGATGGTTCCACGATTCGTATTAACGGCGACACCATCGAAGTGGGCAAGGGCGTGAGCTCAAAGAGTGCACGTCGTGTGGCTGTGGTGATTTCATTGATCGTCGGCTTGATGTTCGGATCGCAGTTTAATGCGAATTGGTCTGAAATCCTGCTGATGTTCAACGCGCAGAGTTTCGGCACCACCGACCCGCAATTCGGCATCGACAATGGTTTCTATGTGTTCGTATTGCCTGGCTTGAAGCTGATCATGTCGGCAGTGTCGTTGCTGCTGCTTGCCGGCATCATCTTCTCCATCGTCACGCATGTGATGATGGGCGGCATCCGAATCACCATGCCAGTGCATGGTCGTGGACTGTTCCACATCACCAAGCGTGCGCGTAGACAGATCGGCATCTGGCTGATGCTCAACATGTTCGCATGGGCGACGAATCAGGTGCTTGGCGTGTTCTCCCACCTCACGCAGGAGGGTAGCCGCATCACCGGTGCCACGTATACCACGGTCAACGCCACGATTCCCGTCACCTTCATCATGGCTGCCATCACCGTCATTCTCGGTGTGATTCTCGGCGTGTGGATCATGAAGTCGCATGCGTTGGAAGGCCAGGCTCCGATTGCGGTGCGTGCTTCCGAAGCGCTTAAAGCGTGGAAGGTGCCGACCGTGGCCATCGCATCCGCCATTGTGGTGAGCTTGGTGCTTACCGTGGCATGGCCGATGCTGCTGCAGCGTTTCCGTGTGAATCCGAACGCGCAGGAAATGGAATCTACCTATATCCAGCGTAATATCGACGCCACCCGTGAAGCATACGGTCTGAACAATGTGAAGACCGAACAGTATCAGGCCACTACGGAAGGCGAGGCTGGTGCGTTGGCTGATTCCGCGGAATCGACCGCGCAGATCCGACTGCTCGATCCGCAGATCGTTTCCCCGACATTCAAGCAGCTGCAGCAATCCAAGCAGTATTACACGTTTGCCGATACTCTTGCCGTCGACAAGTATGAGGTCGACGGTGTGAGCCAAGATACGGTGATCGCAGCACGAGAACTTGACCTTGCCGGTCTTGACAATCGTAACTGGGTCAACGACCATACCGTATACACGCACGGCTATGGTGTGGTGGCCGCCTACGGCAACAAGGTGACGGCCGACGGCCAGCCGAGGTTCTTTGAGGCGGGTATTCCAACCCAAGGCAAGCTCACCGAATCCGAACAGTACGAGCCGCGTATCTACTTCTCGCCGAACGCTTCCGAATATTCGATCGTGGGCGCTCCGGAAGGTACGCAGTCTTGGGAGTTCGATTACCCGACCGGTTCCGAAGGCGCCACCAACACGTTCGGTGGCAATGGCGGCCCGAAGATTGGTAATATCTTCTCCCGACTGCTGTATGCCATCCGTTTCGGCTCCGACCAGATTCTGTTCTCTAACCGTGTGAACTCCGAATCGCAGATCCTCTACGATCGTTCCCCGAAGGAGCGTGTGGCCAAGGTCGCGCCATACCTGACGCTTGACGGCCGTGTGTACCCGGCGGTCGTGGAGGGTCGTGGCAAGTGGATCGTCGATGGCTACACCACGTCTGACGCCTACCCGTATTCGCAGATGACCGATCTGGGCGAAGCCTCCAAGGATTCCACTACGGAATCTTCGGCCACGGTGAGTGAGCTGGCTTCGAAGAACGCCAACTACATTCGCAACTCCGTGAAGGCCACCGTCGATGCGTATGACGGTTCCGTGGACCTGTACGTGTGGGACGAATCCGATCCGGTGATCAAGGCATGGCAGAAGATCTTCCCCGGCCAGTACCACCAGTTGTCGGAGATTTCCGGCGATCTGATGAGCCACCTGCGTTACCCGGAAAGCCTGTTCAAGGTGCAGCGAGAACTGTTGACCAAGTACCATGTGTCGAGCGCCAGCCAGTTCTTCTCCGGTGAGGATTTCTGGCAGACTCCGGTCGATCCGACCGAATCCCAGCAGGCTCAGGAACGCGACATTCTGCAGCCGCCGTACTATTTGACGCTGCAGACCGGTGGATCCAACGAACCGGTGTTCTCGTTGACGTCGTCGTATATTCCCGCAGGCACGTCAACTCGAGAGATTTTGACGGGATTCCTGTCTGTCGATTCCGATGCGGGCCACGAAAAAGGCAAGATCGGCGCGAACTATGGCACGCTTCGATTGCAGGAGTTGCCGAAGGATTCCAATGTGCCAGGCCCCGGTCAGGCACAGAACAACTTCAATGCGTCGGCCGACGTGTCGAAGGAACTTAATTTGCTTGAATCCGGTTCCACCAATGTGCAGCGAGGCAATCTGCTTACACTGCCGCTCGGCGGCGGATTGGTGTACGTGCAGCCGGTGTACGTCAAGTCTTCCGGTTCCACCAGTTTCCCGCTGTTGAAGAAGGTGTTGGTGGCCTTCGGCGACCAGGTCGGATTCGCCAACACGTTGGACGAAGCGCTCGATCAGGTGTTCGGCGGCAACTCCGGTGCATCCGCTGGCGATGCTGAAAACGTCGACGGCTCGACCAGTGGCAAGACTGATACGTCCGATACCAACGGCGATGCCTCCACCGATGGTTCTTCCGGAACCGATGGCACGGATTCGTCATCTGGAACAGACTCGGGCAATGACAGCAGTTCCGGCAATACCGGTAGTAGCTCCGGCACGATGAGCAACGGTCTGAAGAGCGCGCTTAACGACGCTTCCCAGGCAATGAAGGATTCCGACGCGGCTATGAAGAAGGGCGATTGGTCCGCTTATGGCGAGGCACAGAAGAAACTTCAGGAAGCGTTGAACAAGGCGCTCGAACTCGAGCAGTAGTTTCCGCACAAGTTCCGTACGATTGCTGTTTGCATAAGGCGGGAGACTGGTTCCATATGGGGAACCGGTCTTCCGCCTTCTGCATATGCCCGGTATGCTCAAAAACATGATCGAGTATTCCTACCGCATCGCGACGCAAGACGACATTCAAGCAATCACCGACATTTACAACGCTGCAGTCATACGAGGTGGATCATCGGCCGATATAACTCCACGCACATACGAACAGCGCAAAGCATGGGTTGAATCGCATCATGATCCGTATGCGGTGTTCGTCACGGAAACGATAGATGATGACGGAGAGAGGCGGATCATTGGATTCAGCGCGCTTTCCGTTTTCTACGATCGCGCAGGATACGACGGCGTCACCGATCTCGCCTATTATATCGATCCGCAATGGCAGGGCAGGGGAGTCGGTACATACACACTCACCAAACTGCTTGAAGAATGTCGAAAGCGTAATATGCGTAAGGCATGCGGCATTATTTTCGCAGACAATGCCGGTTCGATCGCACTGATGAAACGGTTCGGTTTTACACAGTTTGGCCTCATGCCAACTGCCGCCACCGATTCCACCGGCACCATGCGTGACATGAGTTACTGGTATCTCGACCTGTAAGTACAATCTTTGCGGTTATCAAGACGAGACAACGTGACGCAATATGAACGCGCACAAACGTATGTATGAATGAATGGAACGATTTCAATGGCATCTGATTTCTGGTTGATCGCAGGACTTGGCAATCCGGGATCCAAATACGAAGGCACCCGTCACAATATGGGATTTATGGCGGCCGATCTGTTGGCCGAACGTTGGTCGGTCAACTTTTCCGACCATAAAGGGCTTGCCATGCTCGGCAAAGGCGTGATGAACCTGTCTGGCCGTAACGTCAAATTCTTCCTGGCAAAGCCGCTCACCTACATGAACGAGTCAGGCAATGCGTTGGCTTCCATCAGTGCCTACTATCAGATTGAACCAGACCATATTGTGGTGATTCACGACGACATGGATCTTGATTTCGGACGTATCAAAGTCAAGGCAGGCGGCTCCGCAGGCGGCCATAACGGCATCAAATCAATTGATCGTGCCTTGGGAACGCCAAAGTATGCCCGAGTGCGCATGGGAGTCGGTCATGCGCAACGCGGCGCCCACGCCCACGACAACACGGTGAATTGGGTGCTGGGCGGATTCGGTCCGGATCAGCGCAAGCAGCTTCCGGAATTCCTTGCCGACGGTGCCGACGCGGCGGAAACCATCATCTTCAACGGCCTCGCCAAGGCTCAGGAGCAGTTCAATGGCCGCTGAACCGGTGCAACTGCCGACGTCAGGTTCGCTGGCTGGCATTCTCGACGTACTCGAAACCGATGAGGATTTTCGTGCGCTGATTTCCGACGAGATCGAAGTGCCGGAATCCGACATAGACCCCAGCATCACCGTTGGCGTTCCCGAAGGATTGCGTCCGGCGCTCGCTGCCGGGGCAGCGGGAACACGACCGGTTGTGCTTGTGGTGGCTTCCGGGCGCGAGGCCGAGGAAATGGTTGAGGCGATTCGTTCGTGGTATTCCGGCGATCCAAACGATGTGGCACAGCTTGAAGCGTGGGAAACCTTGCCGCACGAACGTCTTTCGCCTCGCGCCGATACCGTGGCGAGCCGTATGGCGGTGTTCCGCAGACTGATGCACCCTCAAGAGGGAAGCAAGCTGTTTGGCCCCATCAGGATTCTCGTCATGCCGGTGCGTTCCCTGATTCAGCCTGTGGTTGCGGGCTTGGGGGATGTGGAGCCGCTGGTGTTCTCCCAAGGTGAGGAGTTGGCGCTCGATGAGGCGTCGCATCGACTGGTGGAGAATGCGTATACTCGAGTCGACTTGGTGATGGATCGTGGTGAATTCGCAGTGCGAGGCGGCATTATCGACGTGTTTCCTCCAACATTGCCGCATCCGGTTCGTATCGAATTCTTCGGTGACGAAATCGATACCATCAAGGAATTCCATGCATCCGACCAGCGTACGTATGGCAGTGACATTCCGATGGTCTGGGCCACGCCATGCCGTGAGCTGCAGCTGACCGAAAAGGTGCGTGTGCGTGCGAAATCCCTGATCGGCTCCATTCCAAACGCCGAAGACATGCTTGAATCCATTGCCAACGCCATTCCTGTCGAAGGCATGGAATCGTTGCTTCCCGCATTGGTCGATGATATGGAACCGGTGCAGGGCATACTTCCCAAGCGTGCGTTGGTGATGCTGTCCGATCCGGAAAAATTGCGTCGCGCTGCCGACGATCTTGCCAAAACGGCTAATGAATTCCTTGCAGCCAGTTGGCATGTTGCTGCATCCGGTCATGGTGCCGGTGCTCCAATCACATTCGATCAGGCGAATTTCTACGATTTTGAGGAAACGATTTCCTCACTGGTGTTCTCTAGGCATGACGTATGGAAGCTTACGAGTTTCGGTGTGGACCCAAGCAGGGAAGGCCGCGTTCAGCTCGACGCCACCAATCCTGGAGAATATCGCGGAGATGAGGCCAAGACAGCTTCCGGTATCGAAGGTCTTCTTGATGCCGGCTATGCCGTCACCGTCACTGCAGGAGCGCAAGGCACTCTTGTTCGACTCAAACGTGCCATCAACGAAACGGGAATCGCCAACTTCGACTGCATCAGATCGCGTGCCATCGACGGATTCGTCGATAATGCCGCGAAAGTCGCACTGCTTACCGAACGCGACCTGACCGGACGTACATCGGCCGCGGGACAGGCAAAAACACCGAAACGTCGCCGTAAGGCCATCGACCTTATGGAGCTCAAAGCCGGCGATTACGTGGTGCATGAGCAGCATGGCATCGGCAGGTTCCTCGAAATGCGCCAGCGTACCATCGGAGCGGGCGCCAACCAGACCACACGCGAGTATCTGGTCATCGAATACGCATCCAGCAAGCGCGGCGCACCTGCCGACAAACTGTTCATCCCCACCGACCAGCTTGACCAAGTCAGCAAATACATCGGTGCCGACGCTCCAAAACTCAACAAACTGGGCGGATCCGACTGGGCTGCCACCAAGGCGAAAGCACGTAAGCATGTGCACGAAATCGCCGAAGATCTGGTCAAACTGTATTCGGCACGTCAACGTATGCAGGGGTATGCCTTCAGCAAAGACACCCCTTGGCAGAAAGAACTGGAAGACGCTTTCCCGTACCAAGAAACCGCTGATCAGCTGACCACCATCGACGAAGTCAAATCCGATATGGAAAAGCCCGTGCCGATGGATCGCCTGATTTGCGGCGACGTGGGATTCGGCAAAACCGAAATCGCCGTACGTGCCGCATTCAAGGCGGTGCAGGATTCCAAACAGGTGGCTGTGCTGGTGCCGACCACATTGCTGGTGCAACAGCATTTCGAGACGTTCACCGAACGTTTTGAAGGATTCCCGGTGGAAGTAAGGGCGATGAGCCGTTTCCAAACCACCAAGGAGATCAACGACACCATCGAGGGACTTGAAGACGGTTCCGTCGATGTGGTGATCGGTACGCACAAACTGCTCGGACCGAAGGTCAAATTCAAGGATCTGGGACTGGTCATCATCGATGAGGAGCAGCGTTTCGGCGTCGAACACAAAGAGACGTTGAAGGCGCTGCGTACCAATGTGGATGTGCTGAGTTTGTCGGCGACACCGATTCCGCGAACGCTGGAGATGGCCGTTACAGGCATTCGTGAAATGTCCACGTTGGCCACGCCTCCGGAAGACCGCTTGCCGGTGCTTACCTACGTTGGCGCGTATGAGGATGCTCAGGTCACTGCTGCGGTCAGGCGTGAGCTGTTGCGCGGTGGCCAGGTGTTCTACGTGCACAACCGAGTGCAAGACATCGCTTCGGTTGCCGCGAAGATTCACGAGCTGGTGCCGGAATCGCATGTCGGCATCGCCCATGGCAAGATGGCGGAGAAGCAGACCATCGACATCATCGTCCTGAAGGACAACGAGGCCAGCTCCATCGAGGATGCCGTGGGCTATACCTTCGGCGTGCTGGAAAACGCCGATCAGGAGAACACCGCCGAGGTGCTCAAGACCCTGTCCGATCTGAATCCCACCTCCAAGGCCTACGCCTCTGTGCCCCAGCTGGCGGACGCTCTGTATGACGGCGAGGTGGACGCCATTATCCTTAACGACGGCTATCTGCCCATTCTGGAGCAGACGGAGGGCTATACGGATTTTGACGACTACACCCGTATCCTCAAGCAGTTCGACTTCACCAAGGAGGTCGCCCCGGTGGTACCCAACGAGTCCATCACCGTGGAGCCCTTCGTGGTCTATTGCAGCGGCATCGATGCCCGGAACTCCGATGTCAACATCCAGAGCCTCAGTGACGTGAACATTTTGGCGGTGGTGAATCCCAAGTCCCGGCAGATCCTGCTGCTAAATACCCCCCGTGACTACTTCCTGCCCCTGAGCTTCAACGGCCAGTTGGATAAACTGACCCACGCCGGTATGTACGGCATCGACGAGTCCATGCGGGTGCTGGACGATCTCTACGGTGTGGAAACGCAGTACTACGCCCGTGTCAACTTCTACGGCCTGACCAAGATCGTGGATGCTCTGGGCGGCGTAGACGTCTACTCCGAGCAGACCTTCACCACCAAGGTCATGCAGATCCCCGATAAGAACGGTAATCTCTATGACGACTACTTCTCCTTCACCGAGGGGATGAACTACAACGTGGACGGGCAGGCGGCTCTGGCTTTCTGCCGGGAGCGCTACTCCTTCTCTGACGGCGACAACCAGCGTGGCCGCAACCAGATGGCCATGATCAAGGCCATCTTCAACAAGGCTACCTCCTCCGCCATTCTCACCAAGTATGATGAGGTGCTCAAGGCCGTGGCGGACACCATGATTACCAATATGCCCTATGAGGACATCAGCAGTCTGGTAAAAATGCAGCTGTCGGATATGTCCGGCTGGAACATCACCAGCTACTCCGTCACCGGCTACGGCGGCACGGAGGAGTGCTACTCCATGCCCGGTCAGGCCCTGTGGGTCATGTGGCCCGACTATGACACGGTGAACGTGGCCAAGGATCTCATTGCACAAGTCATGGCAGGTCAGACCCCCGTCATCCCCGAAGATTAAGCGCTGCATCAGCGCAGCATTTGTGTGTTAGGAGTGTGGATCATGTCAAATCGTCAAAAGCTCATGGGGCATCTGTATGCCATCTTTACCACTCTGGTATGGGGCAGCTGCTTCGTGCTCACCAAGGTCATGCTGACAGCCTATACCCCCACCCAGATCATCCCCCTACGGATGGGGCTGGCGTATCTGGCTCTGTGGGCGCTGCGACCCAAGACCATGAAGCTCCCGTGGAAGGATGAGCTGATGTTCATCCTCATCGGCATCACCGGCGGCAGCTTCTACTTCTTCCTGCAGAATACCGCCTCGGCCCATACCTCCGCTGCCAACGTCAGTATTCTGGTATCCATGTCCCCTATCCTAACGGTGATTTTGGCGCAGCTGTTCTCCCGCAGGGGGGAGAAGCTGGGCAAGTGGGTCTACATCGGCGCCGTGGTAGCCATCGCCGGCGTGGTGATGGTGGTGCTCAACGGCACCCTGTCCTTCCATCTAAGCCCCTTGGGCGACCTGCTGGCTCTGGCCGCCGCCCTCATGTGGGCGGTGTACTCCATCCTCGTCAAAAAGTATACCGAGCGCTACGACAACTTCCTTGTGACCCGCCGGGTGTTCCTGTGGGCCTTCCTGACCTCCCTGCCGCTGGTGCTGCTGACGGACGGCCTGCCCAGCCTGACGCCCCTGTTCACCCAGCCCAATATTCTGGTGAGCTGGCTGTTTCTGGGAGTGTTCGGCAACGCCGTGTGCTTCGCCATCTGGAACATCGCCTTCAAGCGGCTGGGCGTGGTCATCACCAACAACTACCTCTACACCACCCCCTTCGTCACTGTGGTGGCGGGCTGGCTGCTGCTGGGGGAGAAAATTTCCCTCATGTGCATCATCGGTGCCGTCCTGATCACGCTGGGTGTCATCTTCGCCGGGAAGTCGGATTCCTGAGTATCTTCGCTGTTCACTTTTTCCTACATCGAGGGACGCCCGTCAGGGCGTCCCTCTTCAGTGTGTCAAAAAAGCCTCGCAGAGTTTGCCGCCCGCAGGCGGCAAAGAAGTAAAATCATTTTCTCTTGTGACATGTGCGTGAGAGAAAATACTTCTCAGGCTGCAAGTGTGGAATTTGTGCGCCTATGGCACACAAATTATGTGCGCAGCAGACTGCAATCCTTTTGCCGAAAAAACCGAAGGGTTTTTCGGCAGTCTTGAGAGGGACGCCCGTCAGGGCTTCCCTCTTTTCGTCTCTTCCGCATCCTTTACGCCTCCTGAACGGAGGACGCTGCCCCATCGCACAAATTTTCCAATGGACGCACCGCACCTCCTGTACATTTTGCCGTATTCTGCTGTGGGATGTAGGCGCCCCCGTCTTGACCGAACGGAAAATTTCGGCTATAATAGACGGTACACCCGCTGCGGCGGGATATATGCGGTACGCCGCTAAATGGAAAGGAATCTCATCGAAAATGCAAAATCAGCGCAGTCTGCTGGCACAGTTTCTACGCTTCTCCTCGGCCACCGTGGCCTCCCTCATGGTTTTTTCCCTGTACTCCATCGTGGACGGCCTGTTCGTGGCCAAGGGTGTAGGGGACTACGCCATGGCGGCGGTGAATCTGGCTGTCCCCTTCACCAACGTCATGTTCTCCATCGCCGTCACCTTCGCCGTCGGAACCAGCACCATCCTCTCCATCTATCTGGGGCAGGGCAACCGGGAACACGCCAACCGCCTGTTCTCCCAGAATCTGGTGCTGCTGGCGATCATCGGCCTGACCATCACCGCTCTGGTGCTGGTCTTTCTGGAGCCCTTTGCCCTGCTGCTGGGGGCGGAGGAGGAAACGCTGGGCTACACCATGTCGTATCTGCGGGGGCTGGCTCCCTTTGCCATCTGCTTCATCGTGTCGTATAATCTGGAGATCCTGGTCAAGACCGACGGGCGGCCCATGCTGGCCATTCTCACGGTGTGCATCGGCTGCCTCACCAACTGCGTACTGGACTATGTGGCCATCTTTGTGCTGAACTGGGGCGCATGGGGCGCCGCCTTCGCCACAGGCCTGAGCCAGCTGCTGACCTGCGTCATTTACATCACCCACTTCTTCGGCAAGCACACCACCTTCCATCTGGTGCGCTTCCGGCCGGAGGGCTCCATCTACCGCCGCCTGATCCCCATCGGACTGGCGGACGGTGTCACGGAGCTGTGCAATGGCGTGATGATCTTCCTCTTCAACCATGTGATCCTCCGCTGCATCGGCACCGACGGGCTGGTGAGCTATACCATCATTGCCTACACCAATACGCTGGTGGTGAACATCATGCTGGGTGTGTCTCAGGGCTCCCAGCCGCTGGTGAGCTTCCAGTACGGCCGCAAGGACCCGGAGAAATACCGTCAGCTGCTGCGGTACGGTCTGATCACCGTAGCCATCATGACAGTGGTCTGCTTTGCCGGTATTTTCCTGCTGGCCCCGCAGCTGGTACATATCTTCCTCGGCTCGGAGAAGCCTCTGCTGAACGCCGCCTCCACCGGGGCGCTGCGGCGGTACGCTCTATCGTATCTGCTGGTGGGCTTCAACATCCTCATGGGCGGCTTCCTGACGGCGGTGGAGCGGCCCCGCTCCGCCCTGTGCATCTCCATGGGCCGGGGACTGGTGCTGCAGGCCGGGGCGCTGCTCCTGCTGGCGGCGCTCTGGGGCGGCAGCAGCAGCGCAGCCCCGGCGGGCAGGGGCCCGGCAGAGGGCACACTGGCGGTGCACCGCCCGCTGGAAACAAGGCAGACCCACAGCCCGTCGCCGGTCAGGGTGAGGGGCGCGCAGGGCTGCACATCCTGCACCTGACCGGGCGCGGCCACGGCATTCCAGTCAAACAGCAATATCCGACACCTCAAATCAATAAAATGCTATTTTATATCACAAAATAATCTGTTATTATAATACCAACGAACCGAAGCGCCGTCAAGGGCGCTGCAAACACAAGATTATGGAGGCAAACGATTATGGCTTCGATTAGCTGCCAGCACATCTATAAGATCTACCCGGGCGCTACCGCTCCTTCCGTCACCGACTTCAACCTGGAGATCCAGGATAAGGAATTCATCATCTTTGTCGGCCCCTCCGGCTGCGGCAAGTCCACCACCCTGCGCATGATCGCCGGCCTGGAGGAGATCTCCAAGGGCGAAATGTACATCGGCGGCCGTCTGATCAACGACGTTCCCCCGAAGGACCGCGACATCGCCATGGTGTTCCAGAGCTACGCTCTGTACCCCCACATGACCGTTTACAAGAACATCGCTTTCGGTCTGGAACTGCGCAAGACCCCGAAGGACGAGATCGACAAGCGCGTGCATGAGGCAGCCAAGATCCTGGAGATCGAGCACCTGCTGGACCGCAAGCCCAAGGCTCTGTCCGGTGGTCAGCGTCAGCGTGTTGCTCTGGGCCGTGCAATGGTTCGTAACCCGGCAGTCTTCCTGCTGGACGAGCCTCTGTCCAACCTGGATGCTAAGCTGCGTACCAGCATGCGCACCGAGATCATCAAGCTGCACAAGAAGCTGGCTACCACCTTCATCTACGTTACCCACGACCAGACCGAGGCTATGACCATGGGCGACCGCATCGTCGTCATGAAGGATGGCGTCATCCAGCAGGTCGATACCCCGCAGAACCTGTACGATATGCCGTGCAACATGTTCGTTGCAGGCTTCATCGGCAGCCCCCAGATGAACTTCCTGGACGGCACCCTGATCAAGAAGGGCGAGCTGTACGGCATTGACCTGGGCGGCGACGTGATCCCCCTGCCCAAGGAAAAGACCGCCGACGGCAAGCTGGATGCTTACGTTGGCAAGAAGGTCAAGATGGGCATCCGTCCCGAGGATATCGACGACGAGCCCGAGTTCATGGCAAAGCACACCGACTGCCAGCTGGAGGCTCAGGTCGAAGTTTCCGAGATGATGGGCGCCGAGATCTACCTGTACCTGGAGTACAAGGGCAACAAGATGACCGCTCGTGTGGCTCCCACCTCCAAGGCCCGCAACGGAGACACCGTCCGCGTTGCCTTTGACCCGCACAAGGTCCACCTGTTCGACATCGAGACCGAGCAGACCATCCTGAACTAAGCTGCAATTATGTGACGATCATTTTTTGATCCTCCTATCATCATACAGAGAACCGTCGGCAGGGAAACCTCCGGCGGTTTTCTGTGTCTATGGGCAAGGCAGACAAAAAGCAGCCGCGTACCTTTTGGAAGGCACGCGGCTGCTTTTGCTTTACCGGCAGCTCATTGCCGCACACCCAGCCAAGGCCGGTGGTCAGCGCCTTGCCAACAGGCACAAAAAAAAGCCCCGGAGGGCAGCTTTACAGCCACACTCCGGGGGAAAGGATGATGATTGATGGTTACTTTTGGAGCTTCTTAACACGGATCGCAATACCAACATAGCTCTGGGTCTCGTTACTCTTGACCACAACGCCCACCTTAGACCAGGTGCCGTTCTGGCTTACGTTGGCACCGGTATTCGGGTCGATATAATTCGACAGTCTCTTCAGAATATCGCTCAACAGGGTATTGTCATAATCGTACTTGGCAGTGATGGTGACGACCAGATCGTCGCCCAGGTTATCCACATGGAACCCGCCCACAAATGCATAGTTACCCAGCTTCCAGACGACCTTGAGATCCTCGTTCAGGTTCTTCTCAGCCACTGCACGAAGTTCTGCATCGCTGGTTGCTTGGACGCCCTTCTGGCTGCCGATCTGGCTCAGCACTTTCTGCTCCTCAGGGTTGTTGACGGACCCGCCACCGCCGCCACAGGCGGTAAGCATCAGCAGGGCCATAGCACCTACCAGTAACAGAGCCGCGAATTTTTTCAGGTTTTTCATAGGATCTCCCTCCAGTCTGGTTGTTTTTGCGGATATGTTTCGTGATTCACGAAGATGCATCCCCGGCCGGGGACGCTTTCCTTGTCTCAATTATATCGAACAAAAGCCAGGGCTGTCAATGGGGGAGTTCCCTAAAAAATCAGAGGCCGATTCGTGAAAAAGTCACGAAAATAGGTGATATTTGTTGCGCTATTGTAACTGCCATACCAAACTTCGCAAAGAACCTTTGCCGTTTGGAATTTCCTGCCAGCGGCCCGGAGGCTGGGGCTGTTTTTCCGGCAGAGACAGTGCACTCAAATTTGGACAGATGTTGTATCCAAGGCGCCCTCTCCCCGGCCCCCCAGACGGCAGCGGAAATCCTGGTAGCCAAAGTGGGCCAGCCGGGCCAGGCTGCCGTCGGACCGCAAAAGCCAGATATCCGGCAAAGGCATCCCGTTGAAGGTGTTGTTTTTGCAGGTGGTATAGATGGCCATATCTCCAAACACCAGCCGCTGGCCCGGGGCCAAGGGGGCGTTGAAGCTGTAGTCTCCCATCACATCCCCTGCCAGGCAGGTGGGGCCGCCCAGCCGCACGGTGCAGGGCTTTTCGCCGGGGTCTCCGGCGTCCAGCAGGGGCGGGCGGTAGGGCATCTCGATAACATCCGGGGTGTGGCAGGCCGCCGACATATCGAGGATGGCAAGGCTGGTGTCTCCGTTCTGCAAGGTGTCCAACACGGTGGTGACGAGGTAGCCCGCGTTGAGGGCCCAGGCCTCGCCCGGCTCCAGGTACACCTGCACCCCATAGGTCTGCTGCACCTGGCAGATGCACTGCTCCAGGGTGGCCAGGTCATAGCCGGGCCGGGTAACGTGGTGGCCGCCCCCAAAGTTCACCCACTTCATCTTGGGCAGCAGGTCTGCGAACTTTGCCTCCACCGCTTTCAGAGTCACGGCCAGGGCGTCGGCGTCCTGCTCGCAGAGGGTGTGGAAGTGGAGGCCATCCAGCAGCTCCGGCAGCTCCGGGTGGGCGGCCACGGCGGCATCCCACTGGGCCCGGGTGGTGCCCAGGCGGCTGCCGGGGGCGCAGGGGTCATAGATGGCGTGGCCCTCCTGGGTGGAGCACTCCGGGTTGACGCGCAGGCCCACCTGCTTGCCCGCCTCCTTGGCCCGCTGGGCGTACTTGCGCAGCTGGCTGGGGGAGTTGAACACAAAGTGGTCCGCCAGACCCAGCAGCGCCTGGAACTCCTCCTCCCG
>ENA-OPCE01001175-OPCE01001175.1-human-gut-metagenome-genome-assembly--contig:-NODE-1175-length-17194-cov-2.258650_pt1 | contig 17194 bp, 17 predicted proteins | sample MGYA00241247_ERZ501474 | MGnify/ENA primary metagenome ERZ501474 (study PRJEB25962, sample SAMEA2042572) | human gut metagenome | biome: human gut; feature: human-associated habitat; material: faeces... | reverse complement strand
ATCGCCGGATCGATAAAATCAGCGGTTCCGATTTGAACAGCAGAAGCGCCTGCCAATAAAAATTCGATAGCATCGGTCGCACACATGATTCCTCCAAGGCCGACAACCGGAATCTTTACTGCTTTAGCGACTTGCCAAACCATACGTAGAGCGATCGGTTTTACACAAGCTCCGCTCAATCCCCCGGTAATCGTACTTAAAACGGGTTTGCGTTTTTTGGCGTCGATAGCCATTCCCAGCAGAGTATTGATCAGAGAAACCGAATCGGCTCCTTCACTTTCTACAGCCAAAGCTATTTCCTGTATATTGGTCACATTGGGGGATAATTTTACCATCAAATGCTTTTTGTATACCCGTCTGACTGCTTTTACGACTTCGGCAGCAGAAGCACAACTGGTACCGAAAGCCATTCCACCTTCCTTTACATTGGGACAGGAAATATTCAATTCGATGGCAGGGATGTGATCCAAGGCGTTGATTTTTTCTGCAGTCTCCGCATAATCAGTGATGGTAGACCCGGAAACATTTACCAGAATATTCGTTTCGATATCCTTTATTTCCGGATAAATACGTTCGATGAAATAATCGACCCCTTTATTTTGCAAGCCGACTGCATTCAACATACCGGACGGGGTTTCAGCCATACGGGGATAGGAATTCCCTTCGCGGTGTTTTAGGGTAGTACCTTTTACTATAAATCCACCCAACTTATCGAGTTGAATGAAATCTTGGAATTCTAAACCATAACCAAATGTTCCTGATGCTGTCAATACAGGATTTTTTAGCTCTAAGCCATTGAGGTTTATATTTAAATCTGCCATTTTAAATCATTTATATTAAATACCGGACCGTCTGTACATACACATTTATGACCTTCTTTGGTGTCGTTTACACAGCAAAGGCAAGCTCCGATTCCACAAGCCATCGTATTCTCCAGAGAAACTTCACAATCGATATGTTTAGAATAAGCATACCTGGCAACTGCTTTCATCATCGGTTCGGGGCCACAACAAAAGATATGGTCGAATTGTTCAGTTAGAATGGGATGCTGAGTGGGATATCCCTTTTCTCCATAAGAACCGTCTTCGGTTGTATAGTATACCGTTGCATACTTTTCATACTCTTCTTTTAAGATAATATCTTTCACTGTCCGGGTTCCGATCAGAACCACCGGGTGTAGCCCTTTATCGGAGAGTTCTTTGGATAAATGCAAAAGGGGAGCGATACCGACACCGCCACCAACCAGTAAACATCGTCCTTGTTCGGGTTGAGAGAAGCAATTTCCCAATGGAAGTATAATATTCAACTGTTCACCGGGCTTAAGCGTGGACAATTTTTCGGTCCCTTTACCTGCAATTTTTACTAAAAGATAAAGCAGGCCTTGTTTCTTATCCACATCATGCACGGATATCGGCCGGCGTAAAAAAGTAGAAGGGGAATGGTCTACTCTGACATTGACGAATTGTCCTGCCTGGATCTCCGGTAACTCTATGGAATGCAATACCAATAAAAAATTGTCTGCATTGAGCCGGCGGTTTTCTTTAACAGTAAAATCTAGTATTTTCTTCATGCTGTTTAATGAGATCTGGTGATCACTGATTTATTATTTATTGCAATTTTTCTTTCAGATAGTGCCCTGTATAGGATTCCGGACATTTTACCACTTGTTCCGGTGTACCGGTACAAACGATACGTCCACCTTCTTTTCCTCCCTCAGGTCCGAGGTCGATAACATAGTCGGCACATTTGATAACATCCATATTGTGTTCGATGATCAATACGGAATGTCCCCGTTCGATCAAAGCATTCAACGAACTCATCAATTTATGAATGTCGTGGAAATGCAGACCTGTCGTCGGTTCATCGAAAACAAAAAGGGTAGGATCGGCATTTTCCCGGCTTAAATGATAAGCCAGTTTGACCCGTTGGCTTTCACCACCGCTGAGAGTACTGGAAGACTGGCCCAGCTTCACATAACCTAATCCAACGTCTACCAATTTTTGTAACTTATCTACAATACTACGTTCGCTATGACCATTCCCCGCAGAAAAAAATTCCAGGGCCTGATTTACGGTCATTTCCAGAATATCATAAATATTTTTACCCTTATAACTGATCTCCAGTACCTCGTCTTTAAAGCGTCTGCCTTTGCAGTGTTCACACTCCAGAAATACATCCGCCATAAATTGCATTTCCACTTTAATAATTCCTTCTCCCTGACATTCTTCACAACGCCCACCGGGTACGTTGAAAGAAAAATGTGCCGGTTTAAACCCCTGTACCTTAGCAGCTTGTGTATCTGAGAAAATTTTACGGATATCGTCCCAAGCCTTTAAATAGGTAACCGGATTGGAGCGTGTAGATTTTCCTATCGGATTTTGGTCGATAAATTCGACTCCGGTAATGGCTTTCAAATCTCCGGTGAGTTTATCGAAACTACCTGTGCGATCGGAATAATCTCCATATAATTTCTTTAAGGCAGGTACCAGAATCGTTTTTATCAAAGTACTTTTACCTGAACCGCTGACTCCGGTAATCGCAGTCATGATTTTCAAAGGAATATCGACAGTGATATTTTTCAGGTTATTCTCGGTTGCTCCGCTGATTGTTATTTTTTGTTTCCAGGGACGTCTCCGGGCAGGAACTTCGATTTTACGCTTCCCGAAAATATAATCGGCGGTTAACGTACCGGCAGTTTTCAGTGCTTTCATATCGCCCTGAAATACAACTTCACCCCCCAGGCGTCCAGCCTGAGGGCCGATGTCGATCACCTGATCGGCTGCTTTAATGATGTCTTCGTCATGCTCGACGACGATGACGGTATTTCCCAAATCCCTTAGTTTTTTCAATACTTTGATCAATTGTTCGGTATCCCGGGAATGTAATCCGATACTAGGTTCATCCAGGATATAGAGCGAACCGACCAAAGCCGAACCCAGGGAAGTAGCTAAATTGATCCGCTGGGATTCTCCACCTGAAAGTGAAGAAGAAAGCCGGTTCAGAGTGAGATAACCCAAACCTACTTCAAGTAAAAATTCAAGTCGGTTCTTAATATCGGGAAGGATCCTTTCTGCCACTTTGTTTTGAGCCGGAGTCAAAGAAAGGGTATCGAAGAATACTTTCAGATCGGATACCGGCATTTCAACCAGTTCGGGCACCGATTTACCGCCGATCTTCACGTATGAAGCTTCGGGTTTTAAGCGAGTACCATGGCATTCTGGGCACTTGGTCTTTCCTGTATACCTGGCAATCATCACCCGGTTTTGAATTTTGTATTTTTTGGATTCCAAATAATTGAAGAAATCGTAAATTCCTCCAAAGTACGGACATCCGTTCCATAGGATATTCTTTTCCGCTTCTGTCAATTCATAATAGGGAGTATGAATCGGGAAATTAACTTTGTGTGCATGTTTCACCAATTCGTTTTTCCATTCGCCCATTTTTTCCCCTCTCCAACACAGCACAGCTTCTTCGTAGATACTGAGCGATTTATTCGGAACGACCAAGTCTTCGTCTATACCCAGAATTTTCCCATATCCTTCACATTTCGGACAGGCTCCCAAGGGAGAGTTGAAACTAAAGGTATTGACTGTAGGCACGACAAAGCTCATACCGTCTGCTTCGAAACGATTGGAAAAGGAGCGAATTTCCCCGTCGATCTCTATAAAACATTCTCCTTTTCCTTCATACAGAGCCGTTTCTACCGATTCGGAAACCCGGGAAACGGTATCTTTTTCCTGGGTGATGTTGATCCGGTCGATGACGAGATATAGATCGGATGGGTTCGAAAGAACTTTATTTTCAGCGAGGATATCGTCGATCCGGTGATATGCTTTTCCTGATTTTATACGGGAAAATCCCTGGCTCAACAACAATTTTAAAGTTTCCACATCCTGCAAGTGTTCAGGACGTGCCAGGATAATAACAGTTTTGCCGAAGTGGTCTTCCAGAATATACCGGGTAATGTCGTCAGTATGATCTCTTTTTACTTCCCGTCCCGATATCGGGGATATGGTTTGTCCTGCCCGGGCGTATAATAATTTGATATAATCGTATATTTCTGTAGAAGTACCTACCGTCGAGCGTGGATTAGAAGTATTTACCTTCTGTTCGATTGCAACGGCAGGGGGAATTCCTTTGATATAATCACATTCCGGTTTATTCAGACGTCCCAGAAACTGCCGGGCATACGACGACAGACTCTCGACATACCGGCGCTGACCTTCGGCATATAGCGTGTCGAAAGCCAAAGAAGATTTGCCGCTACCTGATACTCCCGTGATGACAATCAGTTTATTGAGTTCGATTTTCAGATCGATATTTTTCAGATTGTGCACCCGTACACCCTTCAAATCAATATATGGTTTATTCATATTATCTTTCACATTTAGCATACAAAGATAATGAAAATGTTGCGAAAAATAAAAGCACCCGGCGAAGGGTGCTTTTAAGCGTTTGGAATATGTTTGGAAATACGTTTATAGTCCGTTTATGACTTTGGTTAATTATTCAGAAACTACTTCGAACTGAACATCGACTTTCACTTCACGATGAAGTTTGATGACAGCGGTATAAGTTCCTACTTCTTTAATTTCTTTCAGCATGATTTTCTTCCGGTCGATATCGAATCCCTGAGCCAATAAAGCTTCTGAAATCATGATATTGTTTACGGAACCGAAAATCTTACCGGTACTGCTGGTTTTAGCACCTACAGTCAGTTTCAATTCAGCCAGTTTTGCAGCCAATTCTTCAGCTTCTGCTTTCAATTTAGCTTCCTTATGTGCCCGTTGTTTGGTATTTTCTGCAACGATTTTCTTTGCAGCTTCGGTAGCTAAAATGGCATATCCCTGAGGAATCAGGTAGTTACGGCCATATCCGGGTTTTACGTTGATCACGTCGTCTTTATGTCCCAGATTTGCGATATCTGTCAATAATATAATCTGCATTTCGTGTCCTCCTTTTAATTATTTCATCAAATCGGTTACGTAGGGCAACAAAGCAAGGTGTCTTGCTCTTTTTACAGCAGTTGCAACTTTTCTCTGGAATTTCACAGAGGTACCGGTAATTCTTCTGGGAAGGATTTTACCTTGTTCGTTCAAAAATTTCTTTAAAAATTCAGGATCTTTGTAATCGATGAATTTGATTCTTGCTTTTCTGAAACGGCAGTATTTTTTCTTTTTAACATCCACCGTTGGGGGGGTCAGATATCTGATTTCACTTTCGTTCTGTGCCATAGCTTATTTCTCCTCTTGTTTAGCTGCGTATTTACTTCTTCTTTTTAAAGTATACTCATAAGCATACTTGTCTAATCTAAACGTTAAAAAACGAATAACTCTCTCGTCACGTCTGTAAGCGGTTTCCAGTTTGTCAACCAGTGCACCTTCTGCTTCAAACTGTAACAAATGATAGAATCCGGTCGTCTTTTTCTGGATCGGATAAGCCAGCTTGCGAAGTCCCCAAGCTTCCTCATGTTCAATCGTACCACCATTATCGGTGATGGTATTCTTGAATTTTTCTACCGCTTCCTTTATCTGTTGTTCAGATAAAACGGGAGTTGTAATGAAAACGGTCTCGTAATGATTCAACATAATGATTTGATTATTAGTATAAAAATAATTTATCGGCCGCAAAGGTAGTATTTTCAACTGAAACTGCCAAACAAACAGGGGGCTTTTGAGTTATAAAGTTTATAAAGTCCGTAAAGTTTATAAGATTTTTAAAGTTCATGGACCCTGCAGGCGCTTGGTGTTAAACATAATAAGGATAAATCATGAAGATTGAACGTTTTGAAGATAGTCTGGCGTGGCAAAAGGCAAAAGAGTTGTGTATAGAAATCTATTTGCTATTCGATAAAAGCCATGATTTCGGTTTTAAAGACCAAATCGAAAGAGCAACTGCTTTGATTATGAATAAACATCACCGAAGGCTATGAACGAAAATCAAACGTCGAACTCAGATACCGAAACAATACCTAAAATGTTATCGAACTTTATAAAAAAACTTTGATCCCACTTTATAAACTTTACAAACTTTATAAACCTTATAAACTATCATCGTATGGGAAAAGTAATTATTTTTTCAGCACCGAGTGGAGCGGGTAAGAGTACAATTGTAAATTACTTATTGGAAAAGGGGTTAGGGTTGGAATTTTCTATTTCAGCAACCTGCCGGGCTCCCCGGGGAAAAGAAATACATGGTAAAGAGTATTATTTCTTTACAGCAGATGAATTCAGGAAACGAATTGAAAATAAAGAATTTTTGGAATGGGAAGAGGTGTATCCGGGATGCTACTACGGTACGCTTCTCAGTGAAATCGACCGGATCTGGGCGAAAGGTCATACTGTATTGTTCGATGTCGATGTCGTAGGCGGCCTAAATATCAAAAAGAAATTCGGAGACAATGCGTTATCGATCTTTATTCAGCCCCCATCTGTAGAAGTACTACGCCAACGCTTGACCGGCCGGGGGACCGATGCTCCTGAAAAAATCGAACAACGCCTGGCAAAAGCAGAATACGAAATGACTTTCGCAGACAAATTCGATACGATCATCGTCAACGATAAGCTGGAAGAGGCCTTCCGGGAAGCAGAAAAAAAAGTGAGGGATTTTTTAAAATAATGCTACAATGAACTATTTTACGTCAAAAACTGCGGAACAATTAACTCTGGTATCTATTTCCCATGCCCGCGAAGGGAAAGCCGGAGAATTAAAAAAAGCCTGTCTCGACCTCATCGAAAAGACCCGTCAGGAAGAAGGAGCTATCAGTTACCATTTGTATGAAGATCGGGAAGACCCCTGTCAATTCATTTTTCATGAAATATGGGCAAACGAAGAACTTTGGAAAAAACATACCCAAAGTGAACATCTGCAAGCTTTTCGGGCCCGCAGAGACGAACTGACAGACCGAAAACCGGTTTTACAACGCTGGGAACGTTCGGAAGCTCCGAATCCCGTGATAGTCCCGGATTCGTTGGTATTGTTCGCCTATAACCGGAACAAAGGAAATACTGAAAAAGAATGGCAAAAAATTCTCGAAGATCTGATTGCGCCTACATTAGCTGAAAAAGGGGCTTTGCATTATGAATTACATGTCAGTAAAGACGATCCGAAAGATTTCATGTTTCACGAAACCTGGCAGACTGTCGAAGATTGGAACGCTCACATGGCAGCCCCCCATTTGATCAGTTTAGTCGGGATCTTAGACCGGTATACAGAAAACGGCATTACCGTTATCAAAACCAAGCCGATCGATTAATGACTCCGATTATTGGTATCAGCACAAATCTCCATACCGTAGATAAAGGTAAATTTCTGGGGATGGAAAGGATATACGTCAACAAAGACTATATCGATGCAGTCGTTAAGGCAGGGGGCATTCCCCTGCTTCTTCCCCCGGTAGCCGATCGGGCTTCCATTGTCCGGTATGCCGAAGTCTGCGATGGTTTTATTCTCTCGGGCGGAGGAGATATCAACCCCATCTTATACGGAGACTTCCCTCATCCCTGCCTGGAGGAATTTCATACCGGACTCGATCGGGCACAATGGGCGTTGACCGAAGAAATCCTAAGGACAGACAAGCCTCTATTAGCCATTTGCCGGGGAATACAATTATTGAATGTCGTATTGGGCGGTACGCTTTGGCAGGATATCACAGCCATCGGCCATCCGGTTATGCTACACAGCCAATACAGCCCACGGGAGGATATTTTCCACCCGGTAAGTATTGAAAAAGATTCTATTTTAGGCCGACTTTGGGGAGAGCAACTGGAAGTCAACAGTTTTCATCACCAATGCCTGAACCATTTAGGACGTCACCTGAAAATCACAGCGACAGCCCCTGATGGAGTTATCGAAGCTGTCGAAATGCCCGATCACACTTTTGTCGTAGGTATCCAATGGCATCCCGAAATGCTCCTGGCCGGTTCGGACAAAATGTTACCCTTATTTCAGCAACTCATCGCTCACTGTCGGAGGGAATAACCGAACTTTCGGGTATCGTCGGCAAAAACAAAACCGACCTGTGGTATCGCCGGAATTTTATCATTCCATCCAACTGGAAAGGGAAACATATCCTTCTACATGCCGGAGCTGTAGACCGCTCCAAAGCCATGAAAAATACCGATCTGGTTCTACTTCCTGAGTCTCAAACTACTGATAACGGCCGAAACAACAGCGATAACGGCTCCAAAAATCAAAGCATATCGCATCCCATGTCCGGGAAACATAGCAAACAGGACTGCCACAAAAGCCGCACCGACAGTCTGTCCCAAGAGCCGGGCCATCCCCAGCATACCACTGGCTCCGCCGCTACGTTCTCTGGGAGCCGATGCAATAATCGTACTATTGTTGGGGGTAATAAAGAGACCGAAACCTATACCTCCTAAAAACATACGCCAGATAATATCGATATGTGAAGGATGTGCAGGCATCATCGCCAACAACAAAAGAGCCGTACCGAATATCATCAATCCGATCCCCCCCAATAAACCGGCATTGTAACGATCCATCAAACGCCCGGCCAGCGGAGCTGTAATCATAGTGGCCAGTGGCCAGGGTGTCAGCAATAACCCCGTCGCAACTTCACTCAGGTGTAATACCCGTTGAAAAAAGAAAGGAATAGACACCAAAGCCAGCATTTGTGCTATAAAAGAAAACACGGAAGTCAGCAAGGATAGGGAAAAGATCTTATTACGCAGCAAATCGACCGGAAGCAAAGGATAAGTCTGCATTTTCTGACGTTTGATAAAAAACCAGCCGATGATCAGCATGATAACAAAACCCGGAATCAGAATATACCAATGAATATCGTGAGCAAATCCATCGATTACACATATCAGCAAACCAAAAGTCAGGGCATTCATTACCGCACTCGTTACATCAAAACGTTGTCCTTCTACTTTTACCGGATTCCGGGGTAAAAACTTCAAACTCAATACAAATGCAACCAGTCCTATGGGCACATTGATGGCAAACAACCAGGGCCAATCGGCAATAGCTAAAATACCGGCAGCAACAGTAGGGCCGGCAGCAGCAGCGACAGCAATGATCAACCCGTTGATTCCCATTCCACGGGCCAAAAAACGGGCCGGAAAAATCACCCTCAGTAAAGCGGTATTGACACTCGTGATCGCTGCCGCACTGAAACCTTGTAAACCACGGGCTATAACCAAAGTAATAAACGAATCGGAAAGAGCACATATCAGCGAAGTCACTGTGAACATACTCAAGCCCAACACATACACCCGCTTATATCCCCAAAGATCACCCAAAGAGGAAAAAGCCAGTAAAGAGATGGTCATTGCTAACTGAAAAGCATTTACTACCCAGATAGAACTGGATGGATTGACATGTAAATCTCCGGCAATCGTAGGCAAAGCAACGTTCGCAATAGCCCCGTCCAACACGGCCATCGTCATCCCCAAAGCAATTACTGCCATGGCCCAATTCCGCCGTGGCAAAGGCAAACCGTCTTGTTGTATTTCACCCATAACAAGTTCATAAAGTACTGGATATAATACGAAAAGTCCTGAGTTTTGTTAGAACTCATCCTTCCTGTTCTACGTAAACCTGAGAAAAAGGCTATGAAAACAATAGACAAAAGCACTGTAAAAGAGTTCAATTTACAACGTTATCTTGGTAAATGGTATGAAATCGCCCGCTACGATCATCGTTTCGAACGGGGTCTGCATTATGTCACAGCAGAATATTCAAAACGCCCGGATGGGAAAATCAAAGTTCTGAATTGTGGTCATCAAGATGCTGTCGACGGTAAAGAAAAATGTAGTATCGGGAAAGCACGGCCTTCCCATAACGGTCAGCCCGGTCAATTGCAGGTCGCTTTCTTCCTGTCGTTTTACAGCGATTACAACATTCTCGAGTTGGACCCGGACTACCAATGGTCGCTGATCGGCAGTTCCACAGACAAATACCTGTGGATTTTAAGCCGTACTCCTCATCTCGACCAAAATACCCTAAACCAAATTCTGGAAAAGGCCCGGCAACGAGGATACGACACTTCCCGTCTGATTTTTCCCCAACAGCCCGAATCATAACTGCCGAACTCTTCTCATTATTCAGGGATCACTTTCGTGATCTCTTCTTTTTGAGTATAATAGAAGATACACCTCACTTCCTGTAAATCGGGATATAAGTTTATGCGCAAATATTCATATTGCGGGAGCTGCTTTAATGAAGCTTTGCGTTGGGCAGCATCCTTTGTAGTGTCGAGAATACGCAAGACGGCAGCTTTATCAGGCAATTTCGACTGTTCGACCAATTGCCGCAATCCGGCCCAATTTTCACCGATATATTCGAGCTCGATCTCTTGGGCCTCCATCTGTTTCCGTTCGACTAAACGCTGTTTCATTTGTTCGGCCCGTTGTTCGGCTAACGAGGCATTGAAAGTCGCCGTACCTATAGGAGACGAACTTCCGGCAATGACTAGTTTTTCCAGGCGCATCGTTGAATCCGATCGAAATGAATCGACCAACTTCATCATTCGTTTCATGCTCGAAGCGTTGCCGTCATATTCCCGGTTGAAGATATATTGTCCTGAAGGAAAGAAAAATTCGAATTCCGATACTTTTTGTACCATCACTCTTTCTTTTGCGTACTTCACCCGAACCGGTCCCGGCCCCATAGGCAACCAGATCACTCCATCGGCCAGGGTTAAAACTTCAATATGTTTCTCCCGGTCACAAGCCTCTAACGTCACATCAGCCCTCAATTTAGCTTGTGCCATCCATAATTCGAAAGGCACTGTTTCCGACAAACGGACCTGCATTCCTTCTCCTTCCGATATAAGCCGAAGAGCTTCGGGATAATCCGGTTGTTTATCCGTCAAGGCAGTTAACCGCTTTTCTTGCCGAAGATTGTTTTTTCCGCTAACGACCAAAGGAGTCAAATCATAGCGATGCCCGGCAGACAGAAAATAAGGTTGATAAACCATACGGGCACAGGAAGGGATAAACCCATGAGGTATATTCAATGTATAAACTATTTTTATCGTATATGGATCTGTATGTTGATCGACAAATAGTTGCAAGCGGGAAGGAGTAATAGTCAAAGCCGGTTTCTTCTCAATCCGTTTCACACCGCTCTCCAGCAACAATATGCATAAGCATCCCAATAATATTCCGATCGTTTTTTTCATTTCTGCCTGCTTTTAAAAAGATACATGAAACTAATACTTAATTTTGTCGGTCCCCAATAGTTGCGATGTCCGGTGTCTATAAATCGTCCGCATCGGTTACGTAAATATTTATCGTACTTCAAGTAAGCATACCCGATTCCAAGTTCTGTTTCCAAGTTCCAGTGTTTACCGATGATCCATTGGTAACCATAAGAAAAACCACCACCGACACCCCATCCGTCATAACGGTATTTTTTTAAACCACCGTTATATTTTCCTCCATGTGCATGTACTCCGATAAAATGCCCCATAAACCGGCGACAAGTCCAATAACGCCATTCCGGCTGAACCGCCCAATGCATAATCTTCTTATTCCCACGGAAATGAAAGGGATTATAATTTGCCGTCATATCTAATGTCATTCGCGGAGCTAAAGCGATTTCTCCACCGATATTCAAAGTCGTAGTCGCCCAATAGGCCAGATTTGTTTTCACGGCATATTTCTGTGCAAAACCGACACTCGATGTAAACAAAAGTAAAATAAATCCTATTCGTTTCATTCGCTCTATAACTTTTACCTATTTCTGACGTTTTTGATATTAACGAATACCGCTATCCTAAAGTTTTACTTATTTTTGTAAAAACAAAAGCTATGAATAAAAAGATCATCCGGAACGCCCGTATTATCACGATGAATGAAAGGTTAGATATTCTCCCTAACGGAAATATCCTGATCGAAAATGGAAAAATCAGTGCCATCACGACTCAATCTTTAGAAGATACCGATGCGGAAATCACAGACGCAGAAGGGATGTTCTTATTACCTGGGCTGATCAATACACATACTCATCTTCCTATGACTATGCTAAGGGGCTTTGCAGATGATCTTCCGCTGCATGAATGGCTTACCGGACACATCTTTCCGGCAGAAGCCCGGTTGGTGACTCCTGAAAATGTCAGAATCGCTACCCGGCTGGCTTTTATCGAAATGATCAAATCGGGTACGACCTGTTTCAACGACATGTATTTTTTCGAAGATATCATAGCCGAGGAGGCTAAAAATGCCGGTATCCGGGGAGTTATGGGAGAATCGATGATCGACTTTGCAACAGCGAGCTTTCAAACGGTAGACGAAGGTCTTGCCCGATGTGAAGCTTTGATCCGAAAATGGCAAGGAGACTCTATCATTCACCCTTCCGTTTGTGTACATGCCCCATATACCTGTTCCCAAGCCACTCTCCAACAATCCAAACAACTGGCAGACCGGTACGGTACTCTTCTTCAGATTCATGTCGCAGAAACCCGGCAAGAAGTCGAAGACATCACAGCCCGAACAGGCATGCCACCTGCCGAGTACCTCCATTCGATCGGGCTTCTCGACCGGAACGTGATTGCAGCCCATTGCGTATGGCTCAATCCGAAAGAGATCGAACTCCTGGCCCGAACCGGGACTTCGATCGGCCATTGTCCCAAAAGCAATCTAAAATTAGCCAGTGGCGTTGCAGATATAGACACTTACCTGAAAGCAGGAATTACTGTCGCTTTAGGAACAGACGGAACGGCGAGCAACAACACCCTCGATTTAGTAGAGGAAATGCGTTTTGCCGCATTGCTCGCTAAAGTCGTCCATTACAACCCGGAGGCTGTAAAAGCCCAGACAGCCCTCCGGATGGCTACCATCAACGGAGCAAAAGCCTTGGGACTCGACACAATAACCGGTTCGATCGAAATAGGAAAAAGAGCGGACCTGATATTGATACATGCAGATGCTTCCAATATGCTTCCTGTTTATGATTACTCAGCCATTGTCTATGCCATGAACAGTAAAAATGTACGCTCTTCTATGGTAAATGGGGACTGGATCATGCGCAACCGGATCGTATGCCATGTAGACAAAGAAAATACGTTGGAGGCAATCAAACAACTCTCCGGTCAAATCCGAAAAATGTAAGCGATTTTCAAAAATAATTTGTAAATTATTGTTGATAAAGTATAATTTTGTAGTTTAAAAATCAAAAACCAGAACTATGAAAAATTTAATATTTATCAGCGCATTTACCTTTTTATTCAATTGGACAGCAACAGCTGCCGGTCACATTAGCCGGGATTCAAGCTGGACATACGGAGGTAACGGAGGATTAAATTTATCTCAGGTTAGCTTAAGCAATTGGGCCTCAGGAGGCGAGAATGCGGTCGGCTTCGATGTATTACTCAATTATAGTGCCGATTATAAAAAGAATAAACATTTGTGGCAAAACCGGATCGAAATGGCTTATGGCTTGAATCAAACGGAAACAAGCGGAACGAAAAAAACGAATGACAAACTTTATTTTTCGTCGACCTATGGCTACGGAATGACTAAAAGCCTTTATTTGAGTGCTCTGTTGAACTTCAACACGCAATTTGCGAAAGGGTATGATTATAAAACAGAACCCCGGACTTATATTTCACGTTTTATGTCTCCGGGATACCTGACTACCGGTCTAGGTTTGACCTGGAATCCAAAGAATTGGATAACAGCTACCTTTTCGGCCATTTCCTGGCGGGGAACTTTTGTCAGTAGTAAAATTCTTTCCGACGAAGGTTCATTCGGTGTTGATCCCGGCGAGCATCTTTTTTCAGAAATGGGTGGTAACTTAAAGGTAGAAGTAAAATACGAATTTCTGAAAAATATGACGATCTATTCACGAGTCGATCTTTTCTCGAATTATCTGGAAGATCCGCAAAACGTGGATGTCCGTTGGGATGTACAATTAAATATGACCGTGAATAAATGGTTTTCGGCCAATATTTCCACAAACCTGATCTATGACAACGATACTAAAATCGTTCAAAAAGATGGAAGTAAAGGGCCACGCTTACAATTTAAAGAAAGTCTGGGTGTAGGATTTCAGGTAACGTTCTGACTATTTTAAATATATTTCACATGTATAGCGCTTATTTCCCACAAAATAAATCTAGATTTGTAGTATAAACTATTTAGGTATGGATAAATTACTTTACGGAGACTTTGAAGAACAATACACCGATTACGAAACGGCGGAAATAGCTATTCTTCCTGTGCCTTACGATGGTACAAGTACTTGGCTGAAAGGAGCAGACAAGGGACCACGTGCCATACTCGAAGCTTCGCCCAACATGGAATTTTACGATATCGAAACCGATTCGGAAGTATATAAACACGGTATCGCCACTTTAGAACCCGTTACGGCCGATTCTTCTCCCCAAGCTATGGCTCAGGAAGTCGAACAGCGCGTGGAAGCTATCTTGAAAGATAAAAAGTTCCCGGTGTTATTGGGTGGGGAACACTCGGTCAGTATCGGTGCTTTCAAGGCCATAGCCAAATACTACGATACATTTTCTATCCTGCAACTGGATGCTCATTCGGATATGCGGGACGAATACGAAGGTTCGCCTTACAATCATGCCTGTGTTATGGCCCGGGGCAAAGAAATTACCCCAAGTGTCGTTCAGGTAGGTATTCGTAGCAGCGCCATCGAAGAAAAGCACAATATCGATCCGGACCGTATTTTTTATGCCCATGAAATTAAAGAATCGGACGATTCTACCTGGATGTACGAGGTGTCTCAAAAACTCCACGATAATGTGTATGTCACAATCGACCTGGACGTATTCGACCCCGCTTATATGCCGTCGACAGGTACCCCCGAACCCGACGGACTGACCTACCGGACAGTGTTGACTTTGCTCAAACTAATCAATGAACGCCATAATATTGTCGGTCTCGATGTTGTCGAACTTTGTCCGAACGATATCAACAAAGCCCCGGATTTCCTGGCCTCAAAACTGATTTATCAAATCCTGAGTATACGTTTCAAGCAATAACCCCGATCAATGATCACCTATCTCATTACCGGAATAACCGTTGTGGTCTCTTTTATTTGTTTCAACAACAGACTATTGTTCGATAAACTTTCACTCAAACCCTATCGGATTGTACATGCAAAGGAATGGTACCGTATCATTTCGCATGGTTTTGTTCATGCAGACTGGGTGCATTTATTCGTGAATATGTTTACTTTCTGGTCATTCGGCAAGTATATCGAAGATACATTCCGTTATCTAGGATTCGGAGAAGGGGCTTTTTTATTACTCTACTTCGGAGGGATGGTTGTAGCTTCTGCTTCTGATGTGATCCGTTACCGTAATGCGGCATGGTACACTTCTATCGGAGCTTCCGGTGCGGTTTCTGCCGTTTTATTCACAGCCATATTCCTGAATCCGTGGGACAAAATTCTGCTTTTTGCCGCAATTCCCATTCCAGGTATTCTGTTCGGCCTTCTTTATTTAGCTTACTGCCAATATATGGCCCGCCAGGGAAGTGACAACATCAATCATAATGCCCATTTTTACGGGGCGATCTACGGTTTTTTATTCCCGGGAATCTTAAATCCGACGCTTTTCCATTTGTTTTTCAAGCAATTGATTTGAATTTTATATTTTATTATTTTTGTGAGAAAATAAAAACAAAGAATGTATCCGTCCGCATCTGAAATTTTAACGGCTTTTACAAAAAATCCGGACGAGGGAGGAAAATTATTATTCGAACGATACTATAACCGTTAGTATTGTTTGCAGATTCTTTTTTGACGGACATTCATTTTTCGGAAGACATCGTACAGGATGTTTTCTATGATTTCATAAAACATCGTTCCTACCGCCAGATCGCCCCGGAAGCTCTCACCACTTATCTGTTCCGGTGCATACGGAATACCTGCCTGAACCGTCTGCGCAATCGCAAGCTTGTTATGGAAGCCGAATTGTTGAAATTCGAAGCAGCAGAAGAGGAAGCGATGACCATATCGCCCGAACTGATCGCTGCAATCCGGGAAACGATCAAACAATTACCTGACAAAACACGCCAAGTGATCGTTTCTATCCTGATTCAGGGGAAAAAATACAAAGAAACAGCCGAAGAATTAAATGTTTCTGTCAATACAGTGAAAACTCTACTCAACTACGGCGTAAAGCAATTACGGAAACAATTCCCCGATACACTCCTGCTAATATTTTATTGTATCGAAAACGACTCCCTGACACTATAATTTTTCAATTTTTTGAAAAATAATTGAAAAAATCATTCACCCATTTTTAAAGTTGTGTTATTAACTTATAACAAGTAACACTCTTTATGAACATATCTGATCCGAAACAACAAATACAGGACTACCTCGCAGGACAAATGAGTCCGGAGGAAGAAAAGCAGTTCGATTCATGGCTGAAACAAAATCCGGAAAGCCAAAAGCTGTTTAAGCAATCAGCCAAAGACTATCAGGCAATCCGTTGGACAGAACAATGGGACAAACCGGATGAAAAACAAGCCTACGCCCAATTACAGCAACGTCTGCACAAACACCGGCTGTATTCCGGTTTATGGAAATATGCCGCCTTATTCTTTCTCCTGTTGGGTTGCGGTATTTTCTTCTGGCAACGACACATACCGCAACCGCTTCCTTTAGCTTCGGTAGAATCCCGGGCGAATCACAAGTTCCCTACGCTGACTCTTTCCAACGGACGACAGGTACTTTTAGCCGATACTCTGCAAATCATCAGCGGGTCGTCCTCCAAAGTGAATATCCTGCAACATGACTCCGGCAGTCTGAGCTATACTCCGATCCGGGACACAGTTCCGATAAAGATCACATACCACACCCTCACCGTACCCAAAGGTTGTGAGTTTTCGCTCACTCTTTCAGACGGCAGCCATGTTTGGCTCAATGCCGGAAGCAAACTGAAATACCCGGAAGTCTTTGCCGGTGATCACCGGGAGGTATACCTCGAAGGCGAAGCCTATTTCGAAGTTACCCGTAACGAACAAGCTTCTTTTTCAGTCCATACCCGCGACATGAATCTACAGGTATTGGGGACCAGTTTCAATATCAAAGCCTACCCCGATGAGACGGAAACGGTAACTACGCTTCTTTCCGGCAGCATCGAACAGCATTACCCTTCCTCCCGGCAAACCCTAAAATTGTTGCCCTCACAACAATCCCATTTCGATTGTCACACCGGTAATTTACAAATTCTAGAAGCTGATCCCGA
>ENA-OPCE01001157-OPCE01001157.1-human-gut-metagenome-genome-assembly--contig:-NODE-1157-length-17441-cov-4.854193_pt1 | contig 17441 bp, 17 predicted proteins | sample MGYA00241247_ERZ501474 | MGnify/ENA primary metagenome ERZ501474 (study PRJEB25962, sample SAMEA2042572) | human gut metagenome | biome: human gut; feature: human-associated habitat; material: faeces... | reverse complement strand
TGCCGCAAGTTGTTCCCCCTCAGTCTCGCCTACGGCTTGCCAGCTCCCCCATAAATGGTGGCGCCTTTTGGTGCGGTATAAACTCTTACATTAAGCCTGCCCTGAAAGGGGAGGTGGGTTTCGCGCAAGCGAAAGCCGGAGGGGTTATAAAGTAACTTACATCTCTTTGTTTGTTACAACCTCTCAGTTGCCTGACAGTGACAGCTCCTCCATAAAAGGTAAAAAGCCCACCTTACGATGGGCTTTCTTGCTTCCTTTATTTCGTTATATCTTACGCTTTTCTTGTAAGCTCCGCCAGCTTCTTCTCGGCTTTGTCAAGGTTAGCTTGGGCTTCCTTTATGTCGCTTTCAGTTTTCTTGATTTCTTTGTTCAATTCATCAATTTCTTTCTGACATTCGGAAATTTCTGAATTATATTTGTTTATATCATTCTTTGAACTTTTAATGCTTTCCTTGCTTAATTTTATTTCCTCACGTTGTCTGAGAAAAATTAATACGAATGGTATTGCAACTGCACCAACTACTACTCCGAAGAAGAGTGTTATCAGAGAAAATGTAAAAAGCAGCGCCAAAGCATACCCGACCAATGAGAGGGATATAACCCCGGAGACAATACCCCAAAGTGTACGCCATGCTATACTCGCTGTGCTTTTTCGGATCGAGATTTGGCTGCTTTCTATTGAAAGTTTATGCCCAGACATATTCTTATTGCATTGAGAATATTTATCTTCCTTATATTTTAGTTTTAGCTCGTATTCCGGTACTAAATATGTATATAAGTTCTTTTCGTATTCAGTATAGCACATATCATAATAAGGCTGGTATTTTGATGCGAGCTCATTGCTGATATTTTGTGGTGCTGTTTTTTTAACAGTACTCCATATATTAGTAATATATGTGTAGTCATCGCTTAAAAAAGTCTTTGTAATCCAATTCCTACGTTCATATTCACTTAAATATTTCTCATCAACATAATAGAACAAATGCGTATCCGAAAGATTTTTGCTTCTTGCGAGTATCAGTCCCCACCATCCTCTATAATCATGAGGGTATTCTTTTGATATCTTCTCGTAAATTGATTGTGCATCGGCATAATTCTTAAGCTTCAAATGCATATCCGCGTTCTTGACCAGCGTTTCAAGGTCTTGGCCGTTGCTGAAGTTGACAACGGGGTTTGCGCCGCTGAAATTATAGCTGGTGCTTTGGTGCTGGTGGTACTCTATCGCCTTCGGCGCGCTGCTTATCGTGCCGCAGTATTCGCACTTTACAAAGTCCTGCCCTTCTTTTATCTGCAATGGGGAATTGCAGTTGGGGCATGTTGCGGTTACAAAGTTGTTTGCCATAGATATTCTCCTTATATGTAATACTTCTGCTTAATTGCATGATAACACATTTGTGTTCAATTGACAACATATGTAGTCAATTTTCGCTGCTTTTTCGCGTACAGTATTTGCTAATACTTTACCGGGAGGGTGTTTTTATGCTGCTGGATGCATCATTAGTTGGCAGGGTGATACAGGATTACAGGGAGTCTAAAGGACTTTCGCAGGAAGTGGTAAGTGGACTGGCGGACATTGGGCGCACGCACCTGAGCGCGATAGAGCGCGGCACCAGGAAGCCTACACTGGAGACGTTTTTCAGAATAAGCGAGGCGCTGGGAATAAGGCCGAGTGAGCTTATGCGCATGATAGAGGATGCTATGGACTAAATTTGCATTGCCCATTGACTCTTACACTGTGGCAGGCATTATAAGGCGTAACGAGCTTGAGACCGAATTGTACTGCCCCCTGTCAAAAAGAAAAAAACAGCCCGGCTGCTGCGGTGGTCTGCCGGGCTTTGCCTTTTTACTATTTATCCGCCTGAATGTATATGAAGAAATCTTCTGTTGTGCCGTCCTGCCGTGCGGCGGTACAGCCGAATGCCCAAACGGGGAGATAGTAGCCCTGCGTGGGATTCTGCATATACACCAGATCGCATGTATTGACCATTACCGATTCCGCGGGGGCGGTAAGCGTATTTGTGCCTCTGCCCGCCAGTATGGCCTCGTACGCCTTCTGCTGGGATATTCCGTTCAGCTGCGCGCCGGCCTGAATATCGCAATCGTAGCGGCGTATTTTGACTATGCTTTCGCCTGCGCGCACGGAAACAACTATTGCACAGGAATTGACTATCGGGCTGCCGTTTACGCTGGAGGATAGATATATGTCGTATCCTATGCGGGTGCCGGTAGTATCGTCCGTGCGCTCTATTATGTCGGTGACCTTGTCAATGTCCGTTGAAAGTATCTGGCGGCTGGAGAAGAAGCGGAACACGGCGTTTACGGCTTCGTCCTGTGTTGGCAGGTCGCCTTCGGGCACGGTATAGCTTTCATATACCCAGCTTCCGCTTTCGGTCATTGTGACCCTGCCCGTTTCGTTTTCCGCGATGTATACGCCGGATGCGGCGGTTATTGCGTCGTATATGCCAACGCTTTGCACAACGGCCATAAGGCGTTCTTCTATGGGCTGGGTTGACGGAACGTACATGAGCAGCTTGTCTGAATTTTCGCCAAGCGGGCAGTCAAGCGTTATGTCCGCGGGCAGCTCGTATGCGTTTGCGGCAAACGCAATGTCATCATAGGGTTCGTGGCTGCCGAATATCATTGTGAACGCAATGCCGGTGTATATGATCAGCAGTATGGTCAGCGACCATACAAAGCTTGAATGCTTGGGGAAGGGAAGCTTAAATTCCTTAAAGTCTATCTTTTTGCGGAAAATGTAGGCCGCCAGTATGTAAAGCGCGCAGCCTGCTGCCATGCCTATTCCGGCAAAAAGGTATTCATCGGTAACGAAGCCGCCGCCATCAAGCAAAAAGTATATGCGCGAACAAAGCGAAGCCAAAAGCCCGCCTATGAACGCGCCGAGCATCCTGAAGCGCGGGAACGCGGGCATGAAAAGGAAGCCGGCCGCAAGATAGGGCAGAGCATAGGAAAAAAGGTCGTCCAGAACGCCGGCGGAACCGTATTCGCTGAAATTATAAAGCTTATGGAACGGCATGAATATGCTTTCGGAGGGATCCGCCATGCCAAGCTTGAGCGCATACGCCGCGCCGAGACAAATGCAGAAAAGCACGCAATAGGCCGCGCGAACGGAACCTTCACGCCGGTAAACACCAATGCCCAGTATTGCGGCGAAGCCTATGAGCATCGCCAAATTAGTGATTATATCAAAAGGAAACAAGTCAACCTCCGCATTTTTCGGTATTGCATCAATTTATTATAAACGTTTTTTGCCGCATAATCAAACTAAATTAACACAATGCACACATCAAGTTATGTACAGCGGCGGAATAAGATGGTATAGTATAATATGTATGCCTGTATGGTGGCGGAATGTTGTTTTGCCTTGACATGCGGACACAGCAAAACATAAAATATTCTCTTAGAGGGAAATTCACGGCCGGTGCTTATATTGCGCGGCCTGAAGGGAGAGAAAAACATGGTAAATATTTGCGCGGTGATACTGGGGGCAGGCAAAGCCGCCCGCATAGAGAATATGGCAAACGTGACCGTGGCAGGCCGCGGCATCGTAAAATGGGCGCTTGAGGCGGCGCACAGCGCGGCTGAGGACGTTTTTATAGCAACGGATGACGAAGCGGTCATAAGCCAAGCAAACGGCGGAGCAAGGGCGATAGGCGGCGGAATTATTGAGCTTGTCCAAAGCATTGCCGAATACGACAGGGCAGTGCTGCTTTGCATGAATCAGATGGTGTCAAAAAAAGATGCCGAGAAGCTGGGTGAAGCAACCGCACCGTGCGCGGCGCTTACGCACGAAGGCCGCGAGATGCTCGCATGGAGCATAGACACGGTCGTGCTGAAGAACGCGGCGGGTATAGACGCGCTTATAGGCTGCATGAACGCGGAATATATAGAGGCGGACGAATATGCATCCGCTGCGATAGTTGACAGAAAAACGCTCAGCCTTGCCGAAGAAGCGATGCAGCGGCGCATAAAGGATATGCACTTTGAAAACGGTGTGAGCATTTTGCAGCCCGTAACGGTGTATATAGGTGCGGACGTCAAAATAGGCGAAAACGCTGTTATCTGGCCTAACAATACACTGACGGGCAAAACGGTAATAGGCAGAAATACCGAGCTTAAGCCCGGCTGCAACATAAACGACAGCGCAATAGGAGAAAGCTGCGTGCTGAATTACGTTTTTGCCAACGAGGCGCGCGTGGGCGACCGCGTGACGATAGGCCCGTATGTCAACCTTAGGCCCAAGACGGACATTGCCGACGGCTGCAAGATAGGCGACTTTGTGGAAGTAAAAAATTCAAACATCGGCGAAGGCACAAAGCTGCCGCATCTGAGCTATATAGGCGATGCGGACGTAGGCGCGCGGGTAAACGTTGGGTGCGGATGCGTATTTGTAAATTATGACGGCGTGCATAAGCACCGCACTACCGTGGGCAACGATGTGTTCCTCGGCTGCCAAACCAATTTGGTGGCGCCGGTTTCGGTAGGCGACGGGGCGTATACCGCGGCGGGTTCAACCATAAATAAGGACGTTCCTGCGGACGCAATGGCATTTGCGCGCGCACGGCAGGAAAATAAGGAAGGCTACGCATCGCGCTATAAGGCGCTGAAAAAGGGCGAATAAGCTAAGGAGACGGGCAAAAGGTGTATTGCGAGGTACTGGGGCTTAAAACCGAATACGAACGCCGCGGCGAAGGCAGGCCGATACTTATACTGCATGGCTGGGGCAGCAGCATACAGGCCATGGCGCCCGTTGCAAACTGCGTTGCGGCGCTGGGGTACGAAGCGGTATCGCTGGCGTTCCCGGGCTTCGGCGGTACAGAGGAGCCCAAGGAAGCGTGGGGCGTTGCGGACTATGCGCACTTTACCAAGGCATTTATTGAGCAGCAGGGAATAGTGGGCTGCTCGGTAGCATGCCATTCCTTCGGCGGACGGGTTACAATAATGCTCTCGGCTGAGGACAACGCGCTTTTTGATAAGCTTATCATGATAGACGCGGCGGGCGTGCGGCCCAGGCGAACAATTAAGTATCATGTAAAAACATGGGCCTATAAGCTGGCTAAAAAGCTTGCCAGGATAGGCTTTATAGACAGGGTATTCAGGCTGAGCGAACGGCAGAAAAACGCCGGCAGCGCGGATTACCGCGCGCTTAAGACGGACGTTATGCGAAAGACGTTCGTAAACGTTGTCAATCAGGATCTTACGCCGCTGCTTAGCGGCATAAAGAACGACACGCTGCTCATATGGGGCGATAAGGACACGGCGACGCCGCTTGAATACGCAAAGCTGATGGAAAAGAAAATGCCCAATGCGGGCTTAGCTGTGCTGGAAGGCGCGGGGCATTTTTCATACGCGGAGAAATATCCGCAGTTCTGCGCCGTTATGAAGGCGTATTTGAAAGAATAGGAGAAATCTTTTACCTATGGGAAACGAGCTTGTTAGCAGCATTCTGAGTTATGCGCTCAGCGTATTCATGGGGGCGGCCGTTGTGGCGGCGTCCGTTCCGCTGGTGCATATATTGCAGCTTGAAAGTTATCAGGGTAAAATGTACCTGAAATGGCTTATGAAGCATATCGGCTCGGACTTTGTGCCGAGCTTTGTCGCGGGCGCGGCGGCGCTTGCGCTGAGGGCGGGCTATGTGCTTATAGGCGGAACCAATCCGCTTATCGGCCGCATATGCTATTATCTTGCGGATATAGTATACATAGCCATGCTTGCGGTGATATATTTTTCCTATGAGAAAAAGCCGCACGTTAAGCCCATCGCCTATACGGGCCGCGTAAAGCGCCTGCTTGCGGCGGAATTCATATTGGCAACGCTGTTCAGCGCAATGTTCTTCTCTCCCTTGCTTTGGGATAAGTACGGCCTTGCGTGGATAGTATACATGCCGCCGATGATAATACGCTACCTTCCGGGGCTTATACTGCCGCTGTTTGTGTTCATATGCTATATTATCACCTATCCCATAGAGGAAGGCGTGAAGCAATGGTATCTTAACGATGCGAAGCGTATGCTTAAGGAGCATGAAGGGCTAATCCGCATAGGCATAACGGGAAGCTACGGCAAAACCGGCGTTAAATATGCGCTCAGTGAAATACTCAGCCGCAAATATAACACGCTCATAACCCCGGGCAGCTACAATACGCCAATGGGCGTTACGCGCACGGTAAGGGAACACTTAAGCGATGCAAACGAGGCTTTTGTTGCTGAAATGGGTGCACGCTATGTTGGCGACATAAAAACGCTGTGCAAGCTGGTGCATCCGCAGTACGGCATAATAACCGCCGTGGGCAAGCAGCACCTTGAAACATTCAAGAGCCTTGACAATATAATAAATACCAAGGCAGAGCTTATAAGCGGGCTTGAAGAAGGCGGCTGCTGTTTCCTGAACGGGGACGATGAAAACTGCCGCAGGATATATAAGGAATATGCATCCGTGCGCAAGCTCTATCTTTACGGCACGGAAGGCGACGACCTTTATATGAAGGCCGAAAGCATAAAGGTAACGAGCGAAGGCAGTACATTTGATTTGGTCGCGGAGGACGGCGCAAAGGTAAGCTGCACGGCGCAGCTTCTTGGCCGGCACAACATAGTCAACCTTACCGCGGCGGCAGCGCTTGCGTATAAGCTTGGCATGGGGCTTGATGAAATTGCCGCGGGCATAGCCGGCGCAAGGCCCGTTGAGCACAGATTGCAGCTTATTCCGGGCGCGGTAACGGTTATAGACGATGCGTTCAATTCAAACCCCGTCGGCTCAAAGGAAGCGCTGAAGGTACTTGGCTCGTTCGAGGGGAAAAAGCGCGTGGTGGTCACGCCGGGCATGGTTGAACTTGGCGCGGAAGAAGCGGAGCTGAACCGCGAATTCGGCCGCTGCATAGCGGAAAACGCGGATGTGGCAATAATAATCGGCAAGGCCCATGCGGACCCGATATGCGAAGGCATAGCGGAGCGCGGCTTTGACCCGGCAAACCTTGTGCGCGTGGTAAGCCTTAAGGAAGCCACGGAAAAGCTGGCGCAGTACGGCGGGGCGGGCAGCGTGGTGCTGTTTGAAAACGACCTGCCGGATAACTATAATGAGTGACGCGGGCAAGAGGATAGAGGAGGAGTAAGCATGCAGAATATAGGCGTATTCTTCGGCAGCAGAGCGGCCGAGCATGACGTGTCCATCATATCGGGACTTCAGATATTGGAAAACGCGGATAAGGCCAAATACAACGTGTTTCCGGTCTATGTTTCGCGCAAGGGCGAATGGTTCGTAGGCGAACCGCTGAAAAACGTTGAAACATATAAGCATTTTGATGAAAATATGAAGGGGCTTACAAAGGTATATCTGCCCCCCGTGCCGGGCATGGGCGGCCTTTATGCAAATGCGGGCGGCCTTTTCGCCAAGGCGAAGCTCATATGCCCCATGGATTGCGCAATACTGGCGTTCCATGGCATGAACGGCGAGGACGGCACCATGCAGGGGCTGATGGAGCTTGCGGATATGCCGTATTCAAGCTGCGGCGTGCTTGGAAGCGCGGTCGGCATGGATAAAATAGTTATGAAGGCCGTATTCAAAAGCATGGGCCTGAACGTGCTGGACGGCACATATTGCTACCGCGACACATGGCATGCCGACAGGGAAAAGATAATTGCCGAGGCCGAAAAAATAGGCTATCCGGTATATGTAAAGCCGGCCAATTTGGGTTCATCCATAGGCATATCCCGCGCGGCGGACAGGGAAAGCTTTATAAATGCAATGGACACCGCCTGTGCATACGATAAGCGCATATTGATAGAAAAAGGCCTTGAAAAGCCGCGGGAGATAAACTGCGCCTGCCTTGGCATGGGCGCGGACTGCATTGCTTCGCTGTGCGAAGAACCCGTATCGTGGGAAGAATTTCTCACGTTCGACTCAAAGTATATAACGAGCGCAGGCAAGGGCATGCAGAGCCAGGCAAGGAAGCTGCCTGCTCCGATAAGCGATGAACTTACAGCGGAAATACAGCGGATCACCCGCGAAATTTTCGCCATGCTCGATTGCCGCGGCGTGGTAAGGATAGACTATATGCTCGATGGCGAAAGCAACACACCATATGTTTGCGAAATAAACACTATACCCGGTTCTTTTGCATTCTATTTGTTTGAACCGATGGGCATAAGCTTCAAGCAACTTACAAACAGGCTGATAGAGCTTGCGTTTGCGGGCGCAAAGGAAAAGAAAGCAAGCACATTTGCGTTTGATTCCAAAATACTTGAAAAGGCTTCAAACGGCATAAAGACCGTTAAAAAATAAGAAAAGCGCATGCTTTGCGCATAATAAGAAAGGATAAACAAAAGATGACTAACCTGTATCAGCAGTGGAGAGACATTGCCGAGGCCGAGCGCACGCAGGAAGCGGGCGAGAAATTCTGGAACGATTATTTCGAGGCGGAGACCGAGAATTATAAAAAGCTGCTTGCCGACCACGAAAAGGTCTACAGCGGCAAAATAAGCGAACTTGCCCCCATGTTCAACATGGATGAACCAACGTTTGTCGGCTTTATAGACGGCATAAACACCAGCCTTAAGACCGAGATAGATTTGGATACGCTGGAAAGCGACAGCGTTGTTACGCTGGACATAGACTTTGAAAAGCTTTATTACAACATGCACGAGGCCAAGGCAAGCTGGCTTTACGAGCTGAAGGAGTGGGACAAGGTGCTCAGCGAAGCCAAGCGCCACGAAATAACCAAGCAGTATCGTGCATCCAAGGTGTTCATTAAGGAAAACACAGTGCGCAGGAACGATCCATGCCCCTGCGGCAGCGGCAAAAAGTACAAAAACTGCTGCGGCAAAAACGCCTGATAGGGCAATAGTATAAAAGCTGAAGGATAAGGAGGGCTGTATTTATGAAGCTTAAATTCTGCGGCGCGGCGCGCTGCGTTACGGGTTCGTGCCATATGCTTTGCTATGATGGCGGCAAGGTGCTTATCGATTGCGGTATGCGCCAGGGCGCGGACGAGAAGGGCGAACTGGGGGCGAGCGATTTTGCGTTCGACCCGAAGGAAATAGACGCGGTGCTCCTTACCCATGCGCATATTGACCACAGCGGCCTGCTGCCGCTGCTGGTAAAGCGCGGCTTTAACGGCAAAATAATAACCACTAAGGCCACCGCGGAGCTATCGGGCATAATGCTGCCGGACAGCGCAAAAATACAGGAGCAGGACGCCGAATACCAAAACCGCAAAAATCTGCGCGCGGGCAAGCCGATGGTGGAGCCGATGTATACCTCGGCGGATGCGCAGAAAACGCTTGAATACTTTCAACCGGTAAGCTATGGCGACATAGTGGAGGTTTGGCCGGGGCTTAGGGCCAGATTCAATGACATAGGCCATCTTTTGGGCAGCGCGGCGATAGAGCTTTGGGCGGAAGAAAAAGGCACTACCACAAAGCTTGTATTTTCGGGCGACATAGGGCGCGATGAAAGGCCCATACTGCGCGATCCTTCCAGCATAGACGGCGCGGATTACGTTGTGATGGAGGGTACATATGGCGACAGGGAACACGACGCAACAACGGAAGAGGATAAGGAAAAGCAGCTTGCGGACGTGCTGAAGGAAGGTATTGCGCGCGGCGGAAACATAGTCATTCCGTCATTTGCCGTGGGCAGGACGCAGGAACTGCTTTATACAATAAAGCGGCTGATGATGAAAAACGCCGTGCCGGGGCTTGAAAAGGTGCCGGTATTTGCGGATAGTCCGCTCGGCATAAACGCGACCAAGATATATGAACGCTGCGCGCGTGAATATTACGACGAGGAAGCGCTGGAAATGCTGAAAATGAGCGGCTCTCCGTTCGACCTGCCCAATCTTAGGGTAGCCGAAACGGGAGAGGAAAGCAAGCTCATCAACTTCCAGCCGGGCTGCAACATAATAATATCCTCCTCCGGTATGTGCGACGCGGGCAGGATAAGGCATCACCTTAAGCATAATCTTTATAGGCCGGATTCGACCATATTGTTCGTTGGCTATCAGGCGAACGGCACGCTTGGCCGCATATTGCTGGACGGGGCTAAGAGCGTTAAACTCTTCGGCGAACAGATACAGGTGAACGCCGCAATACGCAGAATAGAAGGCTTCTCCGGCCACGCCGGAAGGAGCGAACTGCTGCAATGGATACGTGAGATAGGTTCGGCGCCTAAGTGCGTATTCTTAGTGCATGGCGAAAGCGAAACGCTGGACAAATTCGCCGTGGATGTGCGTGCGCTGGGACTGGACGTTGAAATACCGGATCTGCTTGACGAATTTGAGCTCAGCTACGGCGCAAGCGGCGTGGTACGCATGCCCGTGCTTACGCCGAAGAAAGAAGAAGAGCCGGATCTTTTCATAGGCCGCAGGCTGAATATGATCGCCAGGCAGTGGGGCATAAACGGCGCGCTGTACTGCATGCGCGGCGAAGAACCGCTCTACGATACGGCGATAGGCGTGGCCGATGCGAATAAACAGAACCTGAACGGGATACATACCCGCTTTGCCGCGGGAGAGATAACAATGGCGTTTACCGCGGCGGCCGCGCTGATACTGGATGCGCAGGGCAAGCTGAATATGGACGCTTCGCTGGACAAACTGGTGCCGGAATACGTCCACGCTGCCGAAATCACGGCAAAAGAACTGCTGCTTGGGCAGAAGACCGTGCCGGACTATGCGGACTATGACATGAGCTTTAAGCTTTATCAGCAGGCGCATAAGGAAAAGCTGGGCGCAATGGAAACGTTCAAGCTTACTTGGAATGCGCTCAACGGTGCGATAAGCGATGAAGATGTGTTGAATATAGTGAATAAGCTTGACGTGGTGGACGATCCTGAAAATTCCGCGGGCAGAAGGAGCAGCTACCGCATACTTGGCATGGCCGTGGCAAGGGCATACGGGAAGAGCCTTGCGGATGCGCTTAACGAGCTTGTATTCGCGCCGATCGGCATGAAAGATACCGGCCTTGATAAGGAAGCGGAAGTCACGTATACGGCTAAAATGGGCGATGAAAGCATAGTTGTGGGCGCGCCAAAGCTTTGCGCCGGTGAAGCAGGCGGCGTTGTGAGCGCGTATGATTTGGCGCATTTCGGCACGGCGCTGCTTGAAGGCAAGCTGCTTGACGAGGAGCATACGGACATAATGCTTGCACCCAACGCCTGCGGGCTAAGGACGATCAACGGCTGGCATTACGCGGACGGCGGCATGGATTGCGCACAGAGCGCGCTGTATATGAACGCGCAGTATAACGTAAGCGTGGCAATGCTTGCAAACGCACCGAGCGCAAAGGAAGATGCGGACGAAACCGGCGCAAAATCGTTCGTGCAGCGCATGAGATACGAGATGGACGACGTTTACCTGAAGGCGGAGGACGTGCAGCTTGAGCGCATAAACGACGCAAACGTTTACTCCGTGCTTAAGTTAGCCGTGAACGAGGATCAGCAGGAGTTTGTAGCCGGCAACGATATTTCGCTTGCCGAGGCGGCCGCGCTTGAAAACGCGCTGCCCTATGCCGTTACGCAGAACGGTGTTGCTGTGGGCTTTGCTTTGCTCAATGCGGATAAAGACCGCGGTGTATACGAAATATGGCGGCTGATGATAGACAAGCGCTTCCAGCATAAGGGCTTCGGCACTGCGGCGATGAAGCTTGCAATGGCGGAGCTGAAGCGCATGGGCGCTGAAAAGGCGCAGATAAGCGTTGAAATAGGTAATGAAGCAGCCATTGCTATGTATCAAAAGCTGGGATTCAGCTTTACCGGGCGCATGGAATACGGCGAAGCATACATGGAATGCGAACTTTAAGGAGGATAAATGGACGGCATATTGAGTTACATTATAGATGCGCTGTACAGCTTGCCGGGCATATTGGTTGGGCTGTCGTTCCACGAATGGGGTCATGCGTACGCGGCGTATAAGCGCGGCGATCCGACCGCAAGAAACCTTGGCCGCATGACGGTAAACCCACTTGCTCATATCGATCCGCTTGGCTTCCTGTCGCTGCTGATATTGGGCTTCGGCTGGGCCAAGCCCGTACCCGTGAGCACGCGCAACTTTAAGTCCCCAAGAAAGGACGAGCTTATCGTGTCCTTGGCGGGTATAACAGTTAACCTTATACTGGGCGTGGCGTTCATGATAATATGGATTGTGCTCATATGTCTGCCGTGGAGCAACGAAATACTCAATACAATGGTGCAGTATTGCTATACCATAAACTTTGGCCTTGCGGTATTCAATCTGCTGCCCATTCCGCCGCTTGACGGTTACCATGTGGCGCAGTGCCTTTTCATGAATGCAAAGACTTATAAGTTTTTCGGCTTTGTTGAAAAGTACAGCTATGTTATACTCGTGGCCGTGCTTATAATCAATTCGCGCACGCATTTCCTTAATACGATAGTGTATTGGCTTATGATGCCGCTCATGAGCTTGGCTTCGCTGATACTGAGCATTTTCTGAGCGCGGCGCAAGGGGAAAACGGATGGCATATGAAGTTCATCTAAAGGAGTTTGACGGGCCGCTTGATCTGCTGCTGCATCTTATTGAGCAGGCAAAGGTGGATATAAAGGACATATTCATATCCGAAATCACAAACCAGTATCTTTCGCTTATGGAAGAACTGGATGAACTGGACATGGATACGGCAAGCGAGTTTTTAACCATGGCGGCAACGCTTGTGTATATCAAATCGCGCTCCCTGCTGCCAAAACCGCCCAGGGAAGCGGAGGAGGAAGAGGACCCTGAGGAGGCGCTGGTACGCCGTCTGAAGGAATACAAGCTTTTTAAGCAGGCCGGAGAAAAGCTGAACGAGCTGAGCGCGGGCATGAGGGGCGTGTTTTCGCGGCTGCCGGAGGAATTTGCACTGCCGCCGCAGGAATATGAACTGGAGCAGGCCACGGCGGAAGAACTGTTCGCCGCTTTTATGGATGTGCTTAACCGTGAAGAACCGGAAAGCAGCATACCGGAAATAGCTAAGAAGGTGGATGCGGATAAGTACACCGTAAGGACGCAGCTTGTGAAGATCCGCGCAAAGCTTAAGGAAGGTGTGAGCGTAACGTTTGAAGAACTGTTTGAAGCAACAAGCGTTAAGCTTGAAAAGATAGTAACGTTCATGGCGCTGCTTGAAATGATAGCACGGCAGGAAATATTGCTTAAACAGTCCACACCTTACGGCAGGATAACTATAACCGCATATAACCTGAAAGAGGACGATGCGGACGCCGAATACATGGATGAATAGGCAAAGACCGAGGGGGAGAGAACACATTGGAATACAATGAGCGCATGGGCGCGATAGAGTGCATATTGTTCGTTTCGGGCGATCCGGTGCCGATAATAGAATTGCAGCGGGCAATAGGTGTAACGGACATAGAGATGGAACACATAATACGCAGCATGGACGAGCTTTATAAGCGAGAAAAGCGCGGTGTACAGCTTTTTATAACGGCGGAGACTATGCAGCTTGTGTCAAACAAGGAATATACGCGCTATGTTGAAGAGCTGGTGCAGCCCGTGCAGTCTAAATCCTTTTCCCAATCCATGCTTGAAACGCTTTCGGTAATAGCATACCGCCAGCCTGTGACTAAGGCGGATATTGAGGCCGTGCGCGGCGTGCGGTGCGAATACGCCGTAGGGCAGCTGATGAAGCTGGGGATGATAAGGGAACTTGGACGCAAGAACGTGGTGGGCAGGCCAATGCTGCTCGGGACTACGGACGCATTTCTCAGGCACTTCGGCATACGGTCGCTCAGTGAACTGCCACAGTTAAGCGAAATCGAGTATGCGGAAGAAAACGATAATACCGAAGATAAAGCATCTAATTAATCAAAAGCATAATAAAATAACGCAAAACAGCAAATATTAGCCCATATGGGCTTTTTTGCTATATTAACAATTGCGCTCACAGCGGCAATATTGATACCGATAAGGTTAAATTTCAGCATTATGCATTGCGGCAATGCGGCGAGGATAAGGCTGGGCGTGAGCATGCTCGGCTTTATACGGCTGAAGATACGGCCTATGGAAAGCAATAAGAGGCACGCGGCAAAGGACAGCAAGGTCAAACCGGACAAGGACACAATAAAAATTGCGCTGGCGGTGTTGCGGCAAAGGAAGCGCTATTTATGGCTTGACGGGCTAACTATCCGCGGGAGCATAGGGATAGACGGCAATGCGGCGGCAACCGCGCTGCTGTGCGGCGCGGCGAACAGTCTGCTGCCGCGCATTATACGCTTTTTGCTGCCAAACAAGGGAGCGGAGAGCATATATATTGCGCCTGAGTTCAGGTTCGGCGCGGCATGGGTATATATGGAAGGTATCATAGGGCTGAATTTGGCTAAGCTTATAGGTATTATCGGAAAAGAGGTAACAAGATATGTCGCATCCCGTGGAAAACATAATGCGGAGTACAATGGAACAATTAAGGCAAATGGTTGACGTGAACACGATAGTCGGCTCTCCCGTTGAAACGGGCAGCGGAACGGTGCTGCTGCCCGTATCGAAGGTGAGCATGGGCTTTGTGTCCGGCGGAGGGGAATACATAATGGGTCAGGCGGCTACTCCCGTTAAAAGGGCGGGGGAAGCGCTGGATGCAAGCGAAGGCCGCTACCCGTTCGCGGGGACTGCCGCGGCGGGCATGTGCCTAACGCCTATGGCGTTCGTTACAAGCGAAAACGGGCGTACGCGGGTATTGCCGGCGCAGTATAAATGCGGCGCGGAAAGGCTTATAGACATGATGCCGGAGATAATTGCCGCGATAGAGCGCATGGCGGGCAGCACAAACGGCGAAAGCAAAGAGGAGACTGCCGAATGAACGCGCGCAGGACAGCCGCGCTGATACTGGCCGCGGCGGCGCTTATGGCCCTTAATGCGGGCGCATACGCCGAAAATGCGCCCGATATTGCGGCGGGCGGCGCGGCGCTGATAGAGCAGCACACCGGCGCTGTGATATGCGCAAAGGAAGCGCATAAAAAGCTCCCTATGGCAAGCACCACAAAGATTATGACCGCGCTTATAGTAATAGAAAACTGCTCTCTTGGTGACACGGTGAAGGTCAGCCCAAAGGCATACGGCGTGGAAGGATCGAGCATGTATCTTAACGCGGGCGAGGAAGTGAGCGTGGAGGACATGCTGTATGGACTGATGCTTTTGAGCGGGAACGATGCGGCGGTGGCATTGGCAATACACACGGCCGGCAGCGTGGAAGCATTTGCGGCGCTGATGAACGCCCGCGCGGAAGAAATAGGCGCGCACAATACGAATTTTGTAACGCCGAACGGGCTGCACGATCCGGAGCATTACACAACGGCGTATGACTTGGCGCTTATTGCGGCGGAAGCGATGAAGAATCCTGATTTCAGAAAAATAGTGGGTTCAACGTATCATAAGACCACCACAGGCAGCGTTATACGCTATATGAAGAACAAAAATAAGATCCTGTGGCAATATGAAGGCGGCTGCGGCGTAAAAACGGGCTTTACAAAGGCCGCAGGGCGCTGCCTTGTGTTCGCGGCGGAGCGGGACGGAATGACGCTGATAGGCGCGGTACTGAGCTGCCATGATATGTTCAACGTTGCTAAGGCGATGCTTGATTACGGCTTTGCATCGTTCCGCACGGAAAAGATAATATCCGCAGGGCAGAGCATAACACGGATAAGAGTGAGCGGCGGCACAAAAACGGCCTTGGCAGCCGAGGCCAAAGACGATATAATTATACCAGTACGGATAGGCGAAAGCGCGGACATACGCACGGAAGTGGAAACGCGGAGCGGAATGAACGCCCCTGTTGAAAAAGGGGAGGACGTTGGCAGTGTAAGGGTGCTTATGGACGGCAAGCTGGTTGGAGAAACGCGGCTGCTTGCCGCGGAAGACAGCCTTTCGCTCAAATTCGGCCAGTATTTAAGAAAGCTGCTGTCCGGCTGGGCGGCATAGGGTATGCAATGCGGCTGCAAAAGTTTATGGCGGAGGCCGGAGTAGCCTCCAGAAGAAAATGCGAAGAACTTATCGGCGCTGGCCTTGTTAAGGTAAACGGGCAGGTGGCGGCGATAGGCACGGTGATAGACCCGCTTAACGACAGGGTGGAATACGCAGGCAAGCTGCTGCGCCCGGCCGAAGAACGGGTCGTTTTTGCGTTCTATAAGCCGCGCGGCGTTATGTGCACCGCGTCCGATCCGCAGGGCAGAGCGACCATAATGGATTACTTTAAGGATGTTCCGTACCGGCTATACAGCGTTGGCAGGCTTGACTATGATTCCGAAGGCTTGCTGCTTATGACCAACGACGGCGAACTTGCGTATAAACTTACGCATCCCAAATTTACGGTGGATAAAACATATCACGCCGTGTGCGACGGGGTGCTGACAAATGCGGAAATAGCGCGGCTTGAGCTGGGCGTTGACATTGGCGACGGGATGACCAGCCCAGCGAAGATAACGCAGGTGCATGCGCTGCACAACGGCAACACATCATTCGATATAACCATACACGAAGGGCGCAACCGCCAAATAAGGCGAATGCTTGAAGCCGTGGGGCACCAAACGCTGGTGCTGAAACGCACGAAGGAAGGCGCGGTTTCAATAGGCTTCATGCAGTCTGGCGAATACAGGGCTCTGAGCGCTGAGGAACTTAATGCGCTCAGGCAAACGGGGCTGTCTTAGCATCAAATTTATACATAATTTTGCCCGCAGGCGAATTTTGTAAGCTATTGCGGGCAAAATTGGCATTTCTATTAACATCAAGAAAAATAAATTTCCATTTCAGGCAGGAAAAAAGAACACTATGCAGAATAAGAGAAAACGGGAGTATTTGAGGGCATTGTTCATTCAAATGCCAGCTTATACATGTATACAAGTATTTAACGGTTTCATAATCAACACTTAGAAAGGAGAACTGTCGCAGATGGATCTTATCAACAATCCGTGGTTTGTGCTTGTGTTGGGTATGGGTACGGTATTTATCGGTCTGTTCCTGCTGGTGCTTATCATTAAGGTGATGGGCTTTATAGCGGGCAAGACCGTGAAAACCCCGGCCGCTCCCGCAGCCGCAGCTAAGGCTGCTCCCGCGCCCGTTGCTGCACCCGCCGCTGCCCCTGCCGCGCCTGCGCCTGCCCCGGTGGTATATCCGCATGAGGTGGATCGCTATGCGTTCGACGCCGCCGTGGCCGCCGCAATCGCCGCCTATACCGGCCGCGATATAAAGGGCTTCCGTATCACCAGGATCACAAAAATGTGATCTGAACCAGAACAAAAGAGACCAATTAAGATTATTTCAGGAGGATTTAATAAAATGGTGCGTAGGTTTATCGTGAACGTAAACGGCACAGCTTACGATGTTGAAGTTGAAGAAGTTGGCGGCGTTGCCGGCCGTCCCGCTGCCTTTGTGGCTCCCTCTCCTTATATGAATGCGGCCCCCATGTATGCCGCCCCCGCTCCCGCGCCCGTGTAT
>ENA-OPCE01001142-OPCE01001142.1-human-gut-metagenome-genome-assembly--contig:-NODE-1142-length-17604-cov-3.321842_pt1 | contig 17604 bp, 13 predicted proteins | sample MGYA00241247_ERZ501474 | MGnify/ENA primary metagenome ERZ501474 (study PRJEB25962, sample SAMEA2042572) | human gut metagenome | biome: human gut; feature: human-associated habitat; material: faeces... | reverse complement strand
CCGCCGGTCAAGAAGAAGGTCATATGCCACCGCGTCATCGGCAGCGATCGTTCGCTGACGGGTTACGGCGGTGGGCTGGATGCCAAACGGATGCTGTTGGAGTTGGAGGGTGTATTATAAATATGAAAGAGACACAGAACGAATTGAATTATAGCCGGATTGCCGAAGCCATCCGGTTCATACGAGATAACCGCAAGGAACAGCCCCGTCTGGAGGCCGTAGCCGAAGCGGTGAATATGAGTCCATTCCATTTTCAACGGATTTTCAAAGAATGGGCAGGGATTACGCCGAAGCATTTTCTGCAATATCTCAATGTCGAGTATGCCAAGCGTATCTTGTACGAGACGCATGCATCGCTTTTCAACACGGCGCAGGAAGTGGGACTATCGGGTACAGGACGGTTGCATGACCTGTTTATCACTGTCGAGGGTATGACGCCCGGTGAGTACAAAAACGGCGGGGAGAATCTTTTTATCAATTACAGTTTCGCTGCGACGCCTTTCGGCGACATACTTATCGCCTCTACTCCGAAAGGCATTTGCAGCATGGAGTTTGCCGACGACCGTATGGAAACATTCAGTTCTTTGCAAAGGAAGTTCCCGCGTGCGCGGTTCCGGCAGACGCTCGACAACATACAGCAGAATGCCTTGTTCATTTTCACGCAGGACTGGAGTCGACTGGACGAGATAAAGCTGCACCTGAAGGGTACGGAGTTTCAGATGAAGGTATGGGAGGCATTGCTGAAGATTCCGATGGGTGGAATGACTACCTACGGAGATATCGCTGCGAGCATCGACAATCCGCGTGCCTGCCGTGCGGTAGGTACGGCTGTGGGCGAGAATCCGGTAGCGTTCCTCATTCCATGTCACCGCGTGATCCGCGCAACGGGAGAAATCGGTAACTATCATTGGGGCGAAATCCGCAAAACGGCCATCATCGGCTGGGAGGCGGCAAAACGGAAACCGGAAGAATGACCGATAAGGTGAGTATGATCGCCGGTGTGTTCTTCGGGTTGATGTTCGGTCTGGGCGGTTTGGGATCGGCATTTTTCGGGTGGCTGGTAGACAAGACGAGTGTGCAGTTCATTTTTCAAATCAGTACGCTGTTGCCCTTGCTGGGGGTAGTTACGGGCTTTTTACCGAACATAGAACCGAAAGAAATAAAAAAATAAGCGATGTATCTAAAAACACCAAATAGAGTTTATTAATGAAAAGTTATTCACCTTTTAAGGAATAAATCACCGCCGTCGATTGTCGTGAACAATACGATAATTGAACTCAAAGATTTATAACTTAAAAGATGAATAATTATGACACATCATATTACGGCGGATCATCTTGTCGAAGCCGCCTCGAAAGCCGTACCTATTTCCTCGACAAGATGCGCGAACGCCTGAATCTGCGAATGCAGCGCGACGATGAAAAAGAAATGAAACGACGACGATGATGATGAGTAATGCGGGCGGGAAAATTCCGTCCGCATTTTCTATGAAATTCAGCTTGTTTATTTTGTAGTTTCCGGGAAATTCACTACATTTGCATAGAGTTGTTCGACGAGTTGTAAAGCGCAGCAGTTCAGCGCAGTTACATGGTCGCTAAATCGTTACCGACAACTTCCTTCTTTTCTGCTTTATTCTGTCATTCAGACAGATACGCAAAAGTTTTTTATCCTATGCAAAGATATTAAAAACGTTCCTATTTTGGAAACAAGAACCCATGTATTTTAGTTCATTCCCTATCTAATGCCAAACAATCTCTAACTTCAGCTGATGTCTCAAGTGTTAACACCTAAGAACTAATCTATTAATTGTAAACTTCCACTGCTTTAATAGTAAACTTGCTCTTCTCTAACAGGAAAGTTATGCTTGACTAAGAATAATCTATAAACGCAAGTTACGTTTATATAATTGCAAGCTTTGTTTTTATAATTGCAAGTTGCGTTTATAAAAACAAAACTTGCAATTATAGTTTATGACTAATGAAAAGGAAGTTTGTTATTAAGGCAAAAGAAGTTCACTAACAGGATAAAGGAAGTTTATCTCTAATACATCAGAGCTCATTTATTAAGGCTTTTACTATCTATTCTCTATCCCTGCCCATTATTCTCCAAAATAAATTCCTATATTTGGGATTGAATACAAGGATATGAGCAAAATTAAGAATATGAACATACAAGAGATACTAAACCAACCCGAAGGACGTAGATTGGAGTTTAAGGCAGAGTTGCCGGAACATTCTGATCTGGCTAAAACTATGATTGCTTTTGCCAATGATGCAGGTGGTGACCTATATATTGGTGTGGCAGACGAGCCTCGTAAAGTGGTTGGATTGGATGAAGATAAATTAATGGCTATCGAGGAGAAAATAAGCAATATCATTTTTGATCGTTGCTATCCCGCTATATTGCCCGAGATTAAATTTATCAGTGAGGACAACAAACATTTGATTCAGGTGACTGTTTTCAGAGGTAGTACGCCACCTTATTATCTCAAAGATAAAGGTAAGTTACAAGGAACATTTATTCGCGTAGGTTCAACTAATCGGCTTGCTGATGAATCTATCATTTCAGAACTGGAACGTCGGAAGCGAAATATTTCTTTTGATAGCGAAGTTATTCCAGATAAACCCGTAAATGATTTGAATATAGATAATTTTAAGACTATGTTCAAGGAAAAAACAGGCGAAGAACTATCTGACCAAGCATTAAGAAAATTGGATCTGGTTAAAGACATGCAAGGAGCAGAGTACCCGACAAATGCGTTGATTTTATTTTCAGACGATCCTTTACGAAACTCGCTCTTTCACTATGCAAAAGTAGAGTGCGCCCGGTTCAAAGGCGTTACAACCGAAGATTTTATAGACCAGAAGAGTATTACTACCAATATTGCTACACAAGCAGAAGAGGCGTACAACTTCGTGCTTCGTCATATCAACAAAGGGGCAACCGTTGAGGGAGTTTATACCGTCTCTCGGTGGGAATATCCTGTTAAGGCAATTCGTGAAGCTATCCGTAATGCAGTAGTGCACCGTGATTATTCTCTCACAGGAAAAGATGTTAAGGTGGCGATTTATGATGATATGGTAGAGATAACAAGTCCAGGGCTTCTGCCGCCATCCATTGACTATGCTGCGATGGAGAGCCGTCAGAGCGATGCACGAAATAAAGTCATAGCTCCTATCTTCAAACGTCTTGGTATTATCGACCAATGGGGCAACGGCTTGAAGCTGATTGCGGATGAACTAAAAGAATATCCCAATATCAAACTTCGTTGGAAAGAGATAGGGTTATCATTTCAGGTACAGTTTGTCAATATGAATATCAACTCAAATACCGGTACTCATTTAGGCATTGATGTCGGTAATGTCGGCATTGATGTCAGCGTTGGGACAAGTAATAACGAAATCTTGTTAATCGAATTAATCCGACAAAACTCAAAAATCACAGTAAAAGAGATTGCAGATACATTGAAATTAAGTAAACGTCAGTGTGAACGCATCATTGCGGATTTAAAGCATCGGGGGATCTTATCTCGCAAAGGTACAAACCGAACGGGATATTGGACAATTGCAGGATTATAAGAAATAAAAGCAACTAAATGCCCCGTCAAGTCATAGAAATGCAATTCACATTTCTGCTTGACGGGGCATTTTATCATTTTATTCTCTTATTCCAAAACTATTCTTTGTTCTTCTGCGTCACCTCAATGCCTTGCGGCCATACAGCAGGCGATATATGTACATGAGCATCATTTCCATGTCCGGTGTAATCCTCGGCAATGTCGCCATGCCCTTCGTTAAACTTCCAGTAAGCACAAAGTCCGGTAGTAGCAGGATCTACGTTATACATATTATCGAAAATCTCCTGCTGGGTTCGCATCACGTTCCAAACACGTACTTCACAGATTTCACCATCAAGTTGGCGGGAGAAATCGGTAGGTTCGCCATAGGAATGGCCGATTTTGAACATGAAATCCTTACCACGGTTCTGCATACCCAGATTAATAGGTTCTCCTTTACCATAATCCTCAATACGGCTCTGTTCACGACCGTCTACGTAGATAACCGCCACTTTCTTTTCTGTATCAAACGTCACCGCTACATGATACCATTCGCCTTCTTGCAAAAGCTTGCTGTTATCAGCGTTCGGAAATTTAATCTCATTGCACGAGAATTGCAACTGTTGCGCCGGAAAACCTGCATCACCCAAGCGGAACAGGCAATATTGCTCGATACCCATAATCGTAGATATTTCTCTTGCAGTTACACCATTCTTAAAGTTATTCACACGTATAATAGCCTCGTAGGTAAGCTGCTTCATGTTGTTTACCACATCAGCCGTGGAACTTCCTTTATCAAAGCCCGGCACTTCAAAGAAATTATTTTTCAAACTGACAGCCGTAGTGATGGCACTGGAACGACGTACCACATAACAAATAGTCTTTGAACCGCCTAGTGTACCCATACCACCCGACACCTGGTCGATAGTGATGGGGAGCAAATAGCCTGCATCAATTTCAAGGTCAGTAAGACCGGAGAAGTCAATAGTGACAGGTTTGGAGCTGACTTCACCTTGCGGGATAACAGTCTGACCTGCCGACAGTTTGTAATGCTTGGCATCAAGCATGGTATAGTTAGCACCAAGGCAGGCGTTATAAGTATTCACCAGCGAGGCGTCTACTTTAATACCGACATTGATATCCTCGCCTGCAGGACGTGCCAACAAAGCGGAAATTTCCTTTTGTCCCGTCTCTATGGTACGGTTAAAAGTAAAGTTGGACACGTCCTTTAGCTTGGCTGCATCCAAATAGACGACATTATCGAAAGGAGAGGCATTGCTATAGTCTTTATTATCACAGCCGGTGACACATAACAACAGGACTGTAGTTATGATAGCCGGTGAAATGACAGTAAGCATACCTCGAAGTATTTTTTTTGTTTTCATACCAGTTCGTATATTAAGTTTAATCAAAAAAAGAAGATATATGCTCGAATTTATGTAACCGTCCGAGCATAAAAAAGACGGTAATTTTCTACTTATTGAAATTACCGTCTGATATATGAATAAAAAGATAAAAGCGTTTATAAGCTTTCCTCTGCTAGTAATTTTTAAAACTTCTCAATCCCGATAACATCTACTTTCGGGAAATCATTCGCAGCTATTTCTTCTCCCATTTTCCGAGCCAATATCTCCCCATATTCAGCAAATATCTCATTTGTATAGCATAAGACATATTTACCGGCAAAGAAATCTCTCCATACAGGATAATAAATGCTTTCTCGTGCCAGAGAGATAATAAGGCAATTAGTATCAAGTACAATGTTTTCCATCATTGTTTATGATAAGAGGTTCGCATGTGTTCGTTCTTCCACTCTTCAATCACTTGATCGTTAATCTTATTGTCTTTCCAAAGTTTGTCTATTGCCTCTTCTGCTTTATGAGCAAAGTAATCGGAAAGAATTTCATTAATCTCTTCCATCGTTTCATCTGATTTCACCTGTGCCATCAGATTAAGCATCCTTATTTGATACGGGGTAAAAACTTAATTACTCATAATTGTTCCTCCTAATTTAATTCTATAAACGAAAATAGTCAATTCTTTCCGAACACCATTTCCTTTTAACAAAATTCTTGCAAATAAGGTAGTTGAAACCATTAACTTTCCCAAAATCAACGGTAATTTCAATATGCCAAAGAACGAGTTTTTCCTTTATTTATGGAAAAAGTATTTATTGATAATATTCAAAAGAAGATTTACCAGTCTTTTCTGTAAGTATTACCAGCAGCATGTTCTACTCCAGGATCTAAAGACACTCCAGAATATACAACGTCTCCCCATATGAGCTCATCTCTACTAAAATCCCAGCCATCACCATCATCCATAAATTGAAGAAGAGAATAATCGCCCAACATTATCCTAGCTGCATTTTCTCTGTCACCATATTCATTGCCAATAAGATCATCACCATATATCAAGATATTACTTTTTTTATTCCCTCCAGATTTCCACTTACATATAATATCTGCTGCACGATTCCTAATATTTGGATCATTACTAGAATAACGAGGTACATTAACACATCCATAGCGAGTTTCAGTTAACCCAGCAATAGACCTACGCGTATATTTACTATAAGTTTGAACACTTCCATCCAGATTTGGATTGATTATTTGCAATTCTTCTGTTGACGAAAAATAACCATGCCATGCATAATCAATATACCCGCCTACTTCAATTCCTCCACACCTAGAAACATCATAAAAATATTCAGTAGCATCCCCCTTATCTACTAAAGTCAATAGTTTATCCGGCAGAGCCTCACGCAACGCTTTGATCAACCGAGGATATGAAGTTGTATTCATTCCTGGCATTTCAGCTTTTCCATATTTACCGTCCTCATCCCACAAGTTCACTCCATCTAGTTGATAACGTTCTATCACATCTTTTACTTGACGAACAAAATCAGCTATCTGTGTATCATTCATATTACAAAAGCCTATACCTTTACCACCATTCTCAATACAAAGACATACTTTACGCTTATATTCTTGAAGATGACGAATATATTTATCTCTATGCTCCAATACGTAAGCCAAATCACTACCCAACTCAAACAATGCGCGTTGACTTACACCATCATAACCAATCGTTGCTCTTTTCAAATTTACAATATTTCCTAAACTATATATCGGATAAGGACGAGTAATCATGTCATCCAACATAATCCCCCATGCACTAGCAATCAAAGGTTGATACGTTTCCGTATTTACATAAAATACTGTAATCACTTCAGGTAATAATGGCGGAATATCTTGTATTTGTCCAGTTGTTCCAGGTATACATGTAATAGTTTTTTCCCTGAAATTCACTCTGTAATAAATTACTTGTTTATTCCCTTGTGCATCTACTCCTACAGGATTTTGTGTCAAAGCAATCGCTAACAAATAAAGTGTTTCAGGCTTCAATCCATCAGGAGAAAGAGTTATGCTGATAGTTCCGGATTCTTTCTTTCCAGCAGCCACAGTAAGCGAACCGCCATTTCCCAAAGTTACGTTAGCAACAGGAAATTCCTTCATATCAGTTTCGTTATCACTGTTATATTGAGCCACAAGCTCCGGAGACGGAATGGCTTTTACCGTAACAGCCGTTATAGCAGGCTTTGTCAGTGCATAACATATCTCTTCGGTTACAGCTCCATCACCTTCGTACATACTGACAGTAATCTTATTAGAAAAAGTTTTTCCACTGCATAACTGCCCTCCGACGCTATTCATCGGCGTTTCGTCCGGTAACTGCCCGGCAGGCATGGAAATATCATCTTCAGTACACCCCGTCGTTGCTACCATCAGCAGTGACAGCATCAGAAAGACGAAGTATTTAAATGGGTTATTTTTCATATCATTATAGTGTTTTACAGGTTTCACAATAAATAATCTCTTAGTTATGCCCCTTATTTGGACGGGTTCATTATTTGGATAGCTAGCCGACTAGTCTCATAATTCATCTTCGTATGATAGTAATCATCACCCAAAGCATAGATAGCAAGTCCGCCTACAGGACCCAAAGAAACAACACGGTTTGTCATCTCGGTAACAGCGTCCAGTTTTTCACCTTCTTCATCCACTAGCTTTTCATTAATCTTGGCGGAGAGCAATAGTTTCTCTTTAGGGATTGAGAAGTTTTCTATCACGCCTGCCACATAGAGTTTCAAATCTACGGCAGAGGTAATCGTAGCAGTGTTCAAGACGACATAATCCAGCTTATTCAGATCTGCGGCATCCATAAAGGCAGGATCACCTTCAAATACCAACAGTTTGCCATCGCCTACAGCGGTAGAAAGCTTGGAGACGATTAATTTGGCTGCTTCACGACGGGCAGCCTGTTCAGCCTCCGTTCCTCCATAAAGAGGAGTACCTTTAATGGCAAACCCATTCATACCCAACTGGGAAGCGGCAGCAACGGCCTTATCCAACCAGGCACCCAGTTTGGCAGCATCGGTCAAGGCGGGCATTTGAGCGGTATAATCCACCAAATAGAGCACCTTGATACTCTTTTCCTGTAACAGGAGAATATCCTCACAGTCATAAGAGGTCAGGCTTTCGGGATGCGTCGGAGTTACGATGTCCAATGAGTCGGGCAATGAACGGAGGTAATCACCTTCATTCTTCGACTTTTCGGCACTATTGTCGAAACTACCGTAAGTGACAAAGTGTTTGCTTTGCCTATACGTACGCAGCGTCTCCATGTAACGAGCCCAAAGTTCAGGATTCTGTTCTTTGGCATGCTGCGGATCAATATCAACAGTTTTCTGATCCGTCCAGTCGCTGCACGAAGCGGTAGCAAGCAATGCCAGCAACAGGAACAGATGAGTGAAGATGTTAGCAATGGAAATTCTCATATTCATATCTTCTTGTTTTAGTTTCTATATCTTCTTGTTTTCTAGTTCTCACATTTCCAGTTTCATGTCCCTACGGTCTCGGTTTCTTGTCCCACCAAAGAGAAGTAGCGCCATTATCAGGGCCACCCAACATACCGACGGCCTCCAGAATATACTGCCGGTTACCGGAATATTCGCTGGGCGGATACCACAGGCGACGTATTTTAGCTTTCGTATCGTCAATAGTACCACCGCTATTGTTCACTACCACAGGCAATAAATGAGGATAATCCGTGCGACGATATTCGCTCCATGCCTCTACCGTAGAAGGAAACATAGCAATCCATTTCTGGGTAATGATACGCTCCAGATTCTTCTCGGCATATTCATCACCCTCTTGCCAGGCAACAGTAAGGTTGCTAACGGCTCCGGCTGAATAAGTTCCATCCACAGGGTCAGTGTAAGCCTGCGGTGTGTTGGAAGCATTGGCAGCATAAGAAAGAGCATCCGTGGCAGGAAGTCCGTACTGTTCAAAAGAAAGAGCAATTGCTTCTTTATATAGGCTCTTGGCATCGCCTCCCATCGCCCAGCCGCGCAATGCGCCTTCGGCGCGCAGGAAAGTGATTTCTGCCGCATTCATCCACGGATAAGGACTGGCAGTAGATATAATCGGTTTGCTATAACGGTCTATCACGCTTTCCTTGTTCACCACATCAATACCGATACGAATACCGGCAAAGCCGGACACTTTCGTCGGCTTACCACCAACTGTTTCCGTGATTTCCACTTGAGTAAACATCTTCTCCCGCCGAGGATCCTGATAACCGTTCATGTAACAAAGCAAGTCGGCACCTATCCGATGGTCGGACCAGCCGTTGAAAACCATAGCGGCACGGTTTTCCTCCACCTTCATTTCGGCATTATCGGCATTGTCCGTGATAACCCCTGCTGCTACGGCATCCTGTGCCACTTGTTGTGCCGTAGTAGGATCAACATACACCATGCGGATAGCCATACGCAACTTCAGGGAATTGGCAAATTTATACCACTTGCTGACGTCACCGTAATAAACATCGTCAAACTTACGGAATGCTTCAGAACCTATCGTAAGATTTTCCTTCAACACGGAAGTCACTTCATCAAGTTCCTTCAGCATTTGTTTGTAAACAGCTTCCTGCGAATCATAGGGCACATTAAGCGAAACACTACCCTGCTCGTCTATCACCTTGCTATAAGGAATGGGACCATACATATCCGTCATACGGTGCATAATAGCTACCCGCAGCAATTTGGCAAGAGCCAGTGCCACAGGATCATCACTCTGATCCTGCAAATCGCGGTAAAGCGGATAAGATTCGGTAAAAATATCACCATACGTCTTATCCTGCCAGTCAACAGACGGGTTATAAGTTTCAAATTTATCGGTACGCACGAGCGTTGTACCATAATACCCGGCAAACGGACCTGCCGCCAAAGCCTCGATAAACTGATAAAGATGCTCTTTGGTAGGTACCACCAACCCTTGCAAACCTCGCAGGGTAGAGCCTATATTGTAGTTTTCGCGTCCCTGCTCATCCTTGGTCACTTCGTATTCCTTGCGGTTGATTTCATCGAAGTTGCCCGTACAGGCTGCTCCGCCCACCAGCAGAAGTCCCAGGGAGAATATCTTTAAGAAAGATTTCACTTGTTTCATACGATCTGATTTAACGGGTTAAAAGTTTATTTTCACATTCACGCCGATATTACGGGTACTCGGCAACATGAAGTTATCAATGCCTTGATAATAATTACCGGTATTCGCCACCGCTTCAGGGTCGAAAGGTGCACGACAGTAAATCATCCAAAGGTTACGACCTACCACAGAGACATTGATGTCACACACCCCTCCCAGCCATTTGCGGGGAATGGTATAACCCACACTGGCTTCTTGCAAACGCACGTTCGTAGCACTGTAAGTGTAATACTGCGGCAATCCGCTACTGTTTCCGATGAGGCTGTAATACGTTTGCGCATCCACAAGAGTACGTCCGTTGAGCAACACACCACCGTTGTCACGGGCTTGTGCCGAACGTTCGGACACTCCATACTGATCCATTGCCGCCTGTGTGGCAGAATAAGCAATCCCTCCGATACGTGCTGTAAAGAGTGCGCTTAGACTGATACCACGCCATTCGAAGCGGTTATTCCATGCCAGATTAGCTTTCGGGAACACACTACCCAGCTTAATGTCCGGCAGGTTGTCTTCCGTAGTCAGCGCACCGGAAGGATCGATCTCTACCATGCCATTATTGTCCCGTTTCAAGTCACTCTGTGTGTAAAGATCACCCAACGTACCCCCTTTCTTCAAAATAAATCGCGCTTTGCCCAATCCGCCTACATCCAAACGATTCTGTGTGATAGGCAATCCCGTTTCGGGATGAATATAGCTGGTCACCAAGTCTTTTATCGTATTCTTGTTGTGAGAGAGAGTGAAATTACTTTCCCAGTGCAAATGGTTGTTCCAGGTATGTCCATAACCCAATGAGAGTTCCACACCGGAATTACGCACATATCCTGTCTGCAAATAAATCTTGCTATAACCGGAAGATACGGAAACTTTCGGGTCGAAGGTTTGGTTGAAAGTATTTGCCAAGTACCATGAAAAGCCGAGGCTGAAATCCTTGAAAAGACGCATATCCAGTCCCAATTCCCACGAGTTGGTACGCTCGGGCTTCAAGTCCTTGATAGGATAGTGTGTCTTGGGCTTCCATTGCTGGTTAGCCTCATCGTATTCGTAAGTGGGCGATGTCAGATTACGGGGATAAGGCATACCAACGGAACTGAAAGAGCCACGAACCTTCATATAGTCGATAAATTCCGGCAAAGTCAGCATTTCGGAGATAACCCCCGAAAGTCCTACGGACGGGTAGAAGAAACAAGGTGTAGAAGAATTGGCAAGTTGCGAAGCCCAGTCGTTTCGCCCGGTCAGTGTAAGATAGAGCATACTCTTCCATCCCACTTCCACACTGGCGAAGACTGATTGCGTCTGTTCCTGCCATTCGTCCTGACGGGCTTTCTTCTTTGTGTTGTCGAGGTCGAACACATTAAACACGTTCGGTATTCCCTTTTCACGAATCGGGCCACGATAACTCAAATCTTCGTATCTGTTGTTCACAATGCTGGCACCCACGTTTGCCACCAGTGAGAAGTCATTAAAACGCTTGTTGATGTTGGCAAGCACGTCGGCATACGTTTGTGTTTCGTCGGGCTTGGAGATGGTATAGTGTCCCTGCGTACTCTCTTCCGTAATTGTAAGGTTGGAGCTGGCATAGAGCTTCTGTTCATACTTGGTGTGCGTGTTGTCTACACGTACACGTCCCGATATATTCAACCAGTCGGTAATGTCATAACTCAATTGAGCAGACAGCATATAACGCTTCTTCTGATTCAGACGCAGATTACGGTAAGCAATCCAATAAGGATTCTGCATACGGTAGTCACCTTCTCCTTGCGGCCAGAACATCGTATTGATTTTGCGTGCCGGATCCCAACGTTCGAACACTTTGACAAGTCCGAAGTCATCGCCACGCGGGAACAGATAAACGGGCACAATGGGATTGGAATAAATCCCCTGATTCGTCATGTTGCGGTCGTTCTGAATGATGTAGCTAGCTCCTATGTCAAGTTTCATTCGATCGTTCAGGAAATTCGTCGTATTGCGGAAAGTAAAATTAAAACGGTTATAACGATTGTTGGGAACAATGCCCTCGGAGTTGACCGACGCCACCGAAAAGAAGGTCTGGTTCTTCTCCGTACCGGTAGAAAGGGTGACAGAATTGGTGAAGATAAGTCCTGTATCAAAGAAATCTTTCGGTTCATAATTGGTGCGGGAAGCGTCATTCAACTTCGCTCCCCAGCTTAGGATGGTAGAACCTCCGTCTTTCCCACGGCTTCCCGTCCCGTAGCGGTTTTGGAATTCAGGAAGCACGAAAGGACGGGCAAACTCGGTATTGCTGTTCACCGTCACTTGCAACTTGCCTACTTGTCCGCGCTTGGTAGTAATAACAATCGCACCATTGGCAGCATTACTACCGTAGAGTGCAGCTGCTGCGGCACCCGTCAATACGGAGATACTTTCGATGTCGTCCGGATTAATGTCGGCAATGCTCTCCGTAGCACCCCGTGAGTCGAATTCCATTCCACCACCGCCACCGAAGTTATACATCGGTATACCGTCGATGACGTAAAGCGCATTACTGCTTTGTTCGATAGATTTCGCACCACGCATCACTACCTTGCTGGCTCCACCTACACCGGAGGAACTACTGTTGATAGTAACACCTGCCACCTTGCCATTCAGGCTGTTGATGAAATTAGCATCTTTAATGCCGGAGATTTCGTCCGCTTTCACCTGTTGCACGTTGTAGCTCAACGCTTTCTGTTCACGCTTGATACCAAGGGCAGTCACGACTACTTCGTTGAGTTGCTCCACGGCAGTGGCAAGCGTCACATTATACACGCTCCGATCTGTGACTTTCACGTTTTGAGGAGTATAGCCTATATAGGTAAAATTGAGCGTGCTACCCACCGGAGCTTCGATAGAATAACGTCCTTCAATGTCCGTAATAACTCCATTGGCAGAACCCTGCACCTGAATATTGACACCGATAAGCGGCTCACCCGTTTCGTCTGTCACTTTTCCTTTGATTTGTTTATCGGAAGATGGCTTTTCCTGTGCCGGTTGAGGAATAATCTTGATGTATTTACCTTTCAATTCGTAGGTGCAGCCTGTACCTTTCAGAATGGTAGAGAGAGAATAATCCAATCCGGCTTTATCCAGATTGAGATTGAGGGCAGGTTTGTCACGCAGCAACGAGTTATTGTACCCAATGGATAATCCCGACTGCTTTTCCACTTTCTTCAATGCTTCAATGACGGTAATATTGTTCTCACGGATGGTAATCCGCACGTCATTTTGAGCAAAAGCTGTTACTTGTAGCAAAAATAAGCTGAAAAAGAGTAGAAAACTTCTTCTTACGCCTCGCTTATCCGCTATAAATGTGTAATTTTGTAGCATTAACTTTTAAGTATTAGTTTGTTAACTAGGTTGTTATTCACGTAGATCAGATCAACAGAGTATAACACTCTGATGCAGAAAAGTTGATTATTTCATATCCGGGATGGAGTGGCGCTCTGTTCCGGATACTTTTTTCTCATGGGCAGTAATTGTGTTTTTTAAGTTATTGATTTATTGAATGATTCACTTCGGCTATTTTCAATTCCGGTTTCACGCCGGTCTTTACTTCTTATTCCCTTTCCGTGTAATATAGCACTTATCTCCTTCTATCTTGAATTTCAAATTGCCCGCCACATCGACAATGATATCCATGACTTCTGCTAAAGGTGCCTTATCCTTGAACCGGAAACTCAAACGATCTTTCTTCAGCTGGTTCAAGCTGTAGACAAACGTATAATTGTATTTTCGTTCCAGTACACGTATAATATCTTCTACGGTCATTTCATTGAAAACCAGTTCGCCCCGCTGCCAAGCGGTGACATCTGCCATATCGGGATGCACTACCCGAAACTGACGGTTCTCTTTGTCATACGTCAACTGTTCGTCAGGCTGCAATACGGTCCGCTGGGTCAGATTTCCCCACTCTACCAATACACTGCCCGACAGCAATGCTGTACTGATTTCCTGATTCTCCGGATAGGCACTGACATTGAATTCCGTTCCCAAAGCAGTTACCTGAAAATCATCCGACTTTACAATGAAAGGATGCTTTTTGTCAGGCTTCACTTTAAAATTGGCTTCACCAACCAAGTAAACACACCGCTCTTTCCCAGTAAACTGTTTCGGATATAACAAAGTACTTTTTGAATTTAACTGAACCTGGCTACCATCCGGAAGAGAAAGATGCCGCATCCCCGCCACCGGAATGAATTCCTGTATAAGGTCATTCTGCGTTCTCTCCGCCTGCATTACCAAATAACCAAGAGAAACGGCTGCCAACAGCAATACAGCCGCAACGGATTGCCAGAAACGCAATATACGAATTTTGCGATTAGGGGTTACAGGGACTGAAGAAGCCGTGTGAAGACCGTTGTTCCGTTTCCACCGTTCGAGTTCCTTCTCCACATGGGGCACTTCGCCCATAGCGCGGGCTGTCGTCCAGATTTCTTTTAGAGCTTTGTCTTTTTCTACGGCATGTTCCTTATCCGTCAGCCATCCGTAGAAATTCTGCCGGATCGTTTCCGAATAATGATTCTTAGTGAACGAGGTCAGTATCTGCCGAAAATAATTCTTCATATAGTTGTGCTATTAGTGGTGAATACATATATAGCACGACACAAATGCGAAGACTACTCAAATGAAATGAAGAAAAAATAAAATAAATACGATTTTTTTTAATTCAACCAGAGAAAGATAGATTTGACGCTCTACGGTACGCACTGAAATATCAAGCTTTTCCGCTATTTCCAGATGACTCATTCCCTGGATGCGGCTCATTTCAAAAATCAATCGGCGACGCTCGGGGAACTGTTCGACAGCCATTTGCAGAGCTAATTGTATTTCTTTATAATAGATAGCGTCCAGTGTATCACCCGACGGAGACAAATCCTTGAAAAGACTTTCTTCCATCTGTGCCTGTTGGTAAGACCGTTCTATGCGCTTATGCTTAAGAAAATCAAAAATGGCATGTTTGGTCATAGCATAGATATATTTATCTATCCCGGGGTTATCCTGCCAAATCTGCGGTTTGGCCCATAGTCGCGTGAAAACGTCCTGTGCTATATCATCCGCGTCCTGCCCCGATTTAAGGAGCATCAATGCGAAATTCTTCACCAGCGAATAATGTGCCTTGAAGACCAGATCGAATTCTTGTTCCAGTGTTATGTCTTTGTCCATTACTTCACAAGCATTTGTTGTCAGTAAGCAAAAGTAGAAAAATAAATCAAGACTTTAGGTCAGTCTGACAGAAGAAAAAATAATTTCCTTACTCGCCAACACACAAGTTCCCGCCTTCCGGAAGAGTGAAAGAGATAGTAAATCACCCCTCCGTTACTTAATATTTCTTACTTTCTTCCTCATTATCCTTACAAATCACTATCTTTGCGACCTCATAATTTGTTTTTAACGAATAAACTACGATAGTGCTAATGAAACAGTACAGAACCGTAAACAACCTTATGGGTTGGCTTACATTCATCATTGCGGCAACCGTCTACTGCCTGACAATAGAACCGACCGCAAGTTTCTGGGATTGCCCGGAGTTCATAACCACCGGCTATAAACTGGAAGTCGGACACCCGCCCGGCGCGCCTTTCTTCATGCTAGTGGCGAATCTGTTTTCTCAATTTGCTTCCGACGTAACAACTGTTGCTAAAATGGTGAATTACATGAGTGCCCTCATGAGTGGCGCCTGTATCCTGTTCCTTTTCTGGAGCATCACCCACCTGGTACGCAAACTGATTATCACTGACGAAAACAATATCACCAAAGGACAGCTTATCACAGTGATGGGTAGCGGACTGATCGGTGCACTGGTTTATACATTCAGTGACACATTCTGGTTCTCGGCCGTGGAAGGTGAAGTATATGCCTTCTCCTCCCTGTTTACCGCTGTTGTTTTCTGGTTGATTCTGAAATGGGAAGACGTAGCCGACCAGCCGCACAGCGACCGTTGGATTATCCTCATCGCCTATTTGACGGGATTGAGTATCGGTGTTCACTTGCTGAACTTGCTTTGTCTGCCCGCCATCGTACTGGTATACTATTACAAGAAAACTCCAAACGCTACCGCCAAAGGTTCGTTATTGGCACTCGTCGGTTCCGGCGTACTCGTAGCTGCCGTACTCTACGGTATCGTACCGGGCATCGTAAAAGTAGGCGGCTGGTTCGAACTGCTGTTCGTCAACGGACTCGGCATGTCGTTCAATTCCGGCGTGGTAGTTTATATTATCCTGCTTGCAGCCTCTCTTATCTGGGGTGTATACGAAAGTTATACCGAAAAGAACAAGATGCGCATGACCATCTCTTTCATCCTGACGATCGCTTTGCTGGGTATTCCATTCTACGGACACGGAGCTAGCAGTATTGTTATTGGAATCTTGGTCATCGCTGCACTGGGTCTTTATCTTGCTCCGAACATTCAGACCAAGATTAAGGAGAAATGGCGCATTTCCGCCCGCACCATGAACACAGCCCTGCTGTGCACCATGATGATCGTAATCGGGTATTCTTCTTACGCACTGATCGTTATCCGTTCTACTGCCAACACTCCGATGGATCAAAACTCACCGGAGGATATATTCACCCTGGGCGAATACCTCGGCCGTGAACAATACGGAACCCGTCCGCTCTTCTACGGCCCTGCTTTCTCTTCGAAAGTGGCACTTGACGTAAAAGACGGCTATTGTATTCCGCGCCAATCGGAAGCAGGAAGTAAGTTTGTCCGCAAGGAAAAGACTTCGCCCGACGAAAAAGACTCTTATATCGAACTTCCCGGACGTGTGGAATACGAATATGCACAGAATATGCTTTTCCCGCGTATGTACAGTTCGTCACACGCACCGCTCTACAAACAATGGGTAGACATCAAGGGATATGACGTTCCTTACGACCAGTGTGGAGAGATGGTGATGGTAAACATGCCTACCCAATGGGAAAATATCAAATTCTTCTTCTCCTACCAGCTAAACTTCATGTACTGGCGTTACTTCATGTGGAACTTTGCCGGACGGCAGAATGACATACAGGGTAGCGGAGAAATTGAGCACGGCAACTGGATCACCGGTATTCCGTTTATCGACAACCTACTGGTAGGTAACCAGGAATTGCTTCCGCAAGATCTCAAAAACAATAAAGGACACAACGTATTCTACTGTCTGCCGCTGATTCTCGGCTTAATCGGACTCTTCTGGCAGGCTTACCATAGCCAGCGAGGTATCCAGCAATTCTGGGTGGTATTCTTCCTGTTCTTTATGACAGGTATCGCTATCGTGCTCTACCTCAACCAAACTCCTGCACAACCCCGTGAACGAGACTATGCGTATGCCGGTTCGTTCTATGCCTTCTCCATCTGGATAGGGCTGGGTGTGATGTGCGTCAGGGAGTGGGTCGGAAAACTGACCCGCAAAGACAACGTGGCGACCTCCGCGATAGCCACTGCGGTATGCTGCTGCGTACCGGCGATATTGGCGGCACAGAACTGGGACGACCACGACCGCAGCCACCGCTACGTGG
>ENA-OPCE01001133-OPCE01001133.1-human-gut-metagenome-genome-assembly--contig:-NODE-1133-length-17834-cov-3.474492_pt1 | contig 17834 bp, 14 predicted proteins | sample MGYA00241247_ERZ501474 | MGnify/ENA primary metagenome ERZ501474 (study PRJEB25962, sample SAMEA2042572) | human gut metagenome | biome: human gut; feature: human-associated habitat; material: faeces... | reverse complement strand
CCCTTATCTGGTGCGGACGGTGCTGGGACTTTCCGCCACCTATTACGGGGCAGCGGAGAGCGCGATGGGCGCGGCGGCCATCCTGGGCAGCCTGTGCGCCGGGCTGCTGGGGAAAAAGCTGCGTGTCCGCGACATGGCTGCCATCTTTCTCAGCTTTGGCCTGAGTCTGTTTCCGATCGGGCTGAGTTTTCTGCTGCCGGTGGGGAGGATGGCGCGTTACGGGGTGCTGCTGTTCTTTTTCTGTGTCTGCCAGCTGGGCGTCTGCATCTTTTCGACCTACGCCATCACCCTCATCCAGCAGCGCACCCCCAAGCAGCTGATGGGCAAGGTGATGTCTTGCGTCTTTACCCTCTCGATGTGCGCGCAGCCGGTGGGGCAGGTGGTTTACGGCGCGCTGTTCGATTGCTTTTCCGACAGCGTCTATTGGGTGCTCATCCCCACCGGTGTGCTCATCTGCCTGATAGCGGTGGCGTCGCGGGGTTTTTTGAAAAGGATGGAGGCGGCAGAGTAAAACAAAAAGGACACCTGCAAAAGCAGATGTCCTTTTTCTGATGGTGGAGACAGACCAACCAAATCCGAACCCAGAAAATCCTCGACTTCCTTTAGTGTAATCGTCTGTGTGCCATGTTGATAGTTATAGGTCAGCACCAGCTTATCGTCATACACAAATATCGCGTTGACAAAGGTGTCGATCAGTCGCTTTTGAAATTCCCGATCATTGGGATCGCCGTACCGGAACTGAGAAAACCAATGCTCCATATACTCCCGTGTCAACTTCGGCTTTTGCAGCTCTGCCGTCGTCATGCTGAGAGACAGTTCTTCTTTCTGTTTCTCCAACTCTTCAAGCCGCTGTTTTGTTGATGCAGTAAAGATACCCTGCTGGATGGCGTTGAGCATATTTTCAATGCCCTTTTCCGTCTCGGCAAGCTGTCGGCGCAAAGCAGGAATTGTCACATCCTCGCGTTCCTGCATGGCAAGCAGTGCGTCAATGATCCGATTGATCTTTTCCTCATTCAGCACTCGTTCCATTGTCAAGCGAACAATGGCGCGCTCGATCCAATCCTTCTTGACTGCCTTTTTATTACAACCCTTTTTGCGTTTTGCATTACCGCACTTATAGTAGTAATGCATCGCTCCGGTGTGGCTCTTGCCGCTTTCACCAACCATCATACGCTCACACTTGCCGCAGAACAGCTTTGTGGTCAGCAGGAACTCGCTTTCTTTGGCTTTGGTGTGCGCCGGTGCGCGTTTGTTTTTCTCCATGCGCTGCTGAACGCGGTAGAACAAATCCTCCGGCACGATAGCAGGAACGCCGCCGGGAATGACCACATCCTGATAGCTGTACTCACCAATGTATTTTCGATTTTTCAATAGCGCGTTGAAGCTGTTGATGTTAAACGGCTTGCCGCGCTTGGTTGTCAGTCCGCGTGAATTGAAATCTTCGATGATGGAGCGTACCGTTGCACCTTCGGAATATCGTTCAAAGATTTCCACTACCAACGGTGCGGTTTCAGGATCCACCACCAGCTTTTGCGTCTGCTTGTCCAGCAGATAACCCAGCGGTATACCGCCGCCGTTATTCTTGCCCTTGAGGGCATTTTCTTTTTGTCCGCGATGGATTTTCTCAGACAACTCAGCGGAGTAAAACTCGGCATAGCCTTCCAGCATGGATTCCAGAATGATGCCCTCCGGTCCGTCGGAGATATGCTCTTTGGCGGAAACGACTTTCACGCCGTTCTTTTTCAAAATGTGCTTGTAATGTGCGCTGTCGTAGCGGTCACGGGAGAAACGGTCGAGTTTCCAGACAAGCACGATCTCAAAAAGACCCTTTGCGCTGTCCTTGATCATACGCTGAAACTCCGGACGGTCAGCGGTTTTCGCAGACAATGCGCGGTCAATGTAGCTGCCGACAATAGTCATTCCATTGTGTTCGGCATACTCCCGGCACTCACGGAGCTGACCTTCGATGGATTCCTCACGTTGATTGTCCGACGAATAGCGTGCATAAATGACCGCATTCATTCTTCATCATCCTCGTCACGTTCACCGCTTTCCAGCGCAAGTTCGGTCAATTCACGCAGTTTGTTTTGCAGGAGTGTCTTATCCGGCAGACAAAGTCTGTAATCAGCTACGAGCGTAGGTGACATACTGCGGCTCAATGCGTATTCCACAACCGCGTCATCCTTGCTGGCGCAAAGAATAACGCCTACACTTGGATTTTCATTCGGCTTTTTTACGTCGCGGTCAAGAGCTTCCAGATAGAAATTGATCTGACCGATATGCTCCGGTTTGAATTTTCCGATCTTCAATTCAATCGGCACAAGGCAGGACAGCGCACGGTTGTAGAACAGAAGATCAATGTAAAAGTCCTGTCCGCCCACCTGAACGCGGTATTCCTCACCGATAAACGTGAAGTCCTTTCCAAATTCAAGAATGAATTGCTTCAAATTGCCTGTGATCGCCTTGCGAAGGTTACGCTCGGAATACTGCTCCGGCAAATCAAGAAATTCAAGCACATAGGTATCAAGGATGCTGCCTCGCACATCCTGCGGTACAGATTCGGGTATCAGCTTCTTGGAGGAAAGCATATAACGCTCATAGTAAGCACTGTCCATCTGGCGTTCCAGTTCACGCTTGGAATAATGTTCCTTTGCGCACAGTGTCATGTAGAAATGCCGTTCTTCCGCAGACTTTGATCCGGACATAATGAGCAAGTGATTCGTCCAGCTGATTTGTGTCACCAGTGGTGTCACAAATTCATCGTCCTTGTAAGTCTCATAAAACTGCTTCATACGGTAAAGTCCGCGACGGTTAAAGCCTTTGACGCCGGGATTGGCTTCGGCAATGTATGCCGCAACTTCATCAATAACCTTATCTCCAAATCCGGAATTAGCGCACAGCGAAGAAAGGTATTCGCCAACATTCCAGTACATCTGAATCAATTCCGCATTGACCGCTTTCAACGCGCGGGTGCGGGCATTGTCGATGATGGAGATGATTTCATCGAACTGTCCCGTTTTCGGGGTTAATTCCTTGCTCATGTTTTCGCCTCCCCAAGCATTTGTATCAGGGTTTTCTTTAGCTTATCGTTCATCGGAGAAGACGGATCAAAGCACATCTCCACAAATTGCGCAAGCTCAGGATTGCCCTCGCCAACCGGGGGCTTCGCCTGATACAGCTTGCCCAGCGGGCAAAGATGTAATCCATTGAAACGTCAAAATAGTCCGCATATTTACGCAAAAGCTCCACCGTAGGCGTAGCTTGGCCGTTTTCATATCGGTTAATACTGGACTGCGTAGAGCCGATCACATCGGCAAACTTCGCCTGAGAGATACCAATACTCTCGCGAAGAGCACGCAGCCTGCTACCCAGTTGTTTCATTGAAGCTAACCTCCTTTTCGGGTTGATAATAGTATAATCAAAATCCGAGCCAAAGTCAACCCGGATTTTGAAACTTTTGTGTGAATTTTTTCTTATCCATAAAATTTAAATCAGCAAACTACACGCCGCCCCATTTCTATTGTGGTAAGATTGTCAATCTTATAATGGTAGATTGATGCAATAATTACTTGATTCTCTGAAAAATCACGATTTATGATATCCATTAGTTTTTGGATATTATATTGATCAAGTTCTTTTCCGGATGGAGAGTCAAGTATTAATGGGAGCTTTATGTTAAGCACCCTATCTACGGCTCGAATATATGACATCTTAAATGCAAAAATTTTCATCAATGTCGCACCGGTCAATTCCTTTAGATTTCGTGTGAAAACGAATCCAATGCCGGAAGACATATATTGTGTCAAACCAAGCTCAACGCCATACGATAATATGTCAGAATACATTTGCTCAAGAATGTCGTTATTATTTTTTGCCAGTTCAGTCAACTGTCGTCGAACTTCGGTTTGGCGTTCAATCAACTCGTTGAGAATGCTGGTAACAGCTTTCGCATCAATTGCAATTTGAGACAAATTTTTATCAAAAGATTCTATCAGCGTTTCTGTAGTGGGTTGTTGAGATTGATAATAAATCATGCTTCTTAGGTTTTCAATTTTCTGTTCCAACTTAGCAATCTGCGAAGTAAGAAGATGTTTTCTGGAAATCAGAAAATCATTATTGTCGTCCAGCCCGATTATTGTATCTTCGTTGACAGGAATCTTTGTACCATCTGGAGCCTTTACCCACAAGCTCATTTTTTCGATGAATTTTCTTATAGATGTATTGTCTGCTATCGTATCTGTGATTTGTTTTAATTCTTTTCGAAGAGCCTCCACATCAAACATATATACAGATAAATCACGTTGGAGTGTTTCATCATAGGTATCGTGGACAATATCACCTTTCTCCTCATAAATTTCGCGCTGATACTGGGCAATATCTCGCATTTGCTGATATTTTTTAACTTCTCGTTCTAATAGCTGTAATTCGGATTGCAATTTTTGATAATCACGCTCTGATAAACCGAGAATGAGCTTCTCTATGCTAAAACTTATACTTCCAATCACTTTACCTCGATTTAGTAAAGTCCAGCCCTTTTCTTGATCCATGTAAAAAGTTCCAAGAAGATTGTTTAGTACATCATTGTTATCTGTTCCGAAGACAACGGCATGAAATTGATTCAGCTCAGTTGGAAGAATATAGTATTCCGTGGATGTTTCATCGTCAACTAACAAATATTCGTTTTCGCGCTTAATATGAAACGTTTTTCCATTTGATGTTAGCACCACTTGCGTTATGCATTTCTCAAACTTCATATTCTTGGTATTCGGAATTTGATATCCCAGTGCATACAGCATTAATCGAAGCAAAGTTGTTTTGCCAACTGTGTTGTCATCACTATGGACAAGGTTGGCGTGTGGTGAAAACTTGTATGTCTTTGTTTTTTTTCCTTCCGTGATTGTAAGTGATTGGATAATCATATCAGATTCGCCCTCTTCTTCACTTCATTAATCAAGTATCTCTGCCGTAACAACTGGAAAAGAATAATTTTGATCAGCGTATTCTGCACTTCCTCGTTAGCGTTATCCGGAGAAAACTCGTCTAAATATGTATTCCAACAGTTATCCACGAAATCCACAATCTTTTCATTTCCGACTTTGGTTGACGTATAATTTTGATAATCTGATAAAACACGAGTTGAAAAAGAAAATTTTTGGCATTTGCAAGAAATGAAACTCTTGTATCGGGAAGACACTTCATCATATAAACCGTCATCAATATCTTCAGAAAAGGGATTTGTTCGAAAACCGTCATCACACATAATAACAATCAGCGGCCACATAATGTCTTTTTTTGTCAGCACTATTGCTGTGTCATGGAGAGTAGCATTTTCAAATAGTTGCTGCTGCCAAACATCCAGGACATTTTGCGCTGACCCTGACAAATTTGATTTTATCGAAGCAATGAAGTCTTTAACCTTTTCAATTACCACTTTGTAGCGATCATTTAAGTCATTTTCAAATGGAAGTGTGTAAATAAACAGTTTTGACTTATCGATATCAGTATAATTCTCTTTGACAAGAATATTGTCGATTACTTTTTTTGCACTGTCCGTTAGTGAAACATATGGTTTTCGTGACTGTCCGTAAAAACTTGGCATTGACTTTTTGTCAGCTAAAGGATCATATGCATTAGTAATGTATATCAGTTTGCGCACTCCGGATTGCTTTGCGGCTTGATTGAGAGTTCCGAGACCATCAGAAAGCTTTTTCCTGACATTCTTTGTGCTGGAGGGATCGAATAGCGCTTTGGCTTGTGAAAAAACAAATTCCCCATCGGCCATAGTTATCTCGATATCTTCTGTCTGACCTTCAACTCTAACTTTTTGAACATTCTCAATATCCTCAAGCATCAAAATGATTGCCGCATTGATTTGAAAGTCCCAACCGAATATAGAATCGCTTGCGTTAGTACCTGCCATTTCGATCCCTCCAATTCTTTTTAGTGATCAGCGTTGGCGAGTTCGTTGAAAATATTATCAAGTTCCTCATTGCTATTTATAGCCATGACTTTTCGCTGGATTGTTATATTTGTAAGATCCAACCGATAGAAATGGCTTGCGCCGTCCGCGCCTATCAATTTGCGAATGAGTTGTATTCTGCCATAGGCATTTGCATGTTTTTGCGCGAATTCAGCCAATCCTTTTGCCTTAGGATAGTTATCTGCTCTACTAGAATCATGCGGTTCAAGAATATCAAAGATATAACCATGGGTATCCTGTCGAACAACCATCATATCTGGATACATTGGTTTATTCACACCAGCAGCTTTATACGGAATTTCAATCGACCAGTTTTTACGATCTAAGTTTCTCAACCATGCAACAAAATCCGGTCGAGATAGTTCTTCCTGAATAACTCCATCTTCCCAAGAATTCAACAATGTTCTACATTTTCCCGAATCATCAACATAAAGATGGTTTTCATATTCAGAAGAGGCAGCCGTACAATTAAACGAAATACTGAACGGTGCCCTCCATTGCAACGGCGTTGCACTACTACCGGACGAAACCAATCTTTCATATTTATCACGCTCGGAGGAGCCTAATGTTTGAATGGCTCGGCGATTGTCGTTGTAGGTTTCGTCAAACAGCACGCCCGCATATTGCTCTAAATTATCCATAGCGGTAACGTCAGATGCTAATACAATAAGTTCAACTTTAACTTCCATATCATCGCGACGGCTATTCTCGACACGATATTGCATAGCTATGTAATCACCGATCGTTTTCTCTGCTTTTTTGTAGAGTGCTTCCGTATCGGGTTGAGCGACAGAAATATTCTGCACACCATCAGCAACAACTTGATTGGTTGCAAGCTCGACCTCTAACGTTTTCATGCTCATTCCCGTAATCGAAGCTACCACTGCTTCAAGATCCTGAGAACTTTGAATTCGAGAAAGTTCGTCTTTAAGCTTTTGACTCATCTTACGACGGATATCGCGATCAACTGCTCGGTTAATCCCATCGACCGTAATATACGCTCTGAGTTTATCTAACCTCCGGAGATTACTTTCTTTTCTTATCCCCTCTACACGGTATGTTACAAGGTCGTTCATGTGCTCGAAAACTTCTTCATACAAAGGATTGCGAACATAAGTAACCATTTCAGAAGCCAGACCAGCTTCGGTAGGCGCAGCATTTTCATCTTCCTTAAATGCACGAACAACATCGCTGACCGTATTTTGATCAAAGAACGGCAAAAATAGATGCACAGCATTCAAGGTGTCATTCATTTCGATGCGATGAGCTAAAGGTGTTCGTACCATTCGCCCCAACAACTGCGCAATATACGTATGGTCTTGTGCAGAACGGAATGACATCATTACTTCGGCACGGGGACAATCCCAGCCAGTTGATAGATTCATTTTGAAGAATACCAGCAGGACTTTTTCTTCTTCCTCAATTTTGGACGGATCGATTTTCACAATTGGAATCGAAAAGCCATTGAGGGTTCCTTCATCATTGAAGGTATGAACAACTTCACCTATTTCCAAAGGACGTCCAAGTTCTTCCTCAAGCGTATCAAGACAAGTGTTGATATCTGTCGTAGTGGCAACACTGTCAGTTCTATCATTTACTTGAACAACAAGAATAGGCTTTACAAGCCGCTCCTGCTCTGCTTCACAATAGTTCTTCCACTCGCTCCCCATTCTTTTCCATGCGGTTACTGCTTCTTGAAACATGGTCATTTCCGCATTGATAGCAATTTCAGGGCAATGGATAATTACGCGATCTTTTAATAAGCCAGAAGCAACAACATCGTCCGGACTAACAACTACACTATGCTTGGTGGCAGTTGTTTCTGCAATCATCCTCTGGAAACGTTGAGGTGTCGCTGTGATACCAATGATCAGAGGCATGGCACACAAACCGTCTGCTTCGCTACCGACAATGAATTTCTGCATAATAGAGTTTGCAGCATTTTCTGCACGTGAGCTGATATTCATGCCACGATGCGCTTCATCTATTACAACGTACAACTGATTCGGATACTGTGTTGCAGCGTTTGTTAAAGCTTCCCATATGGTAAATTGACGCTGATCTGATCTGTGAGTAAGAAGTTTGTCACTTCCAAGCTTTTGAGTGTTCAGAAAGTACACATTACCTGGTTCTAAGCTTTCTGCCTGAAAGCTAGAATCAATAGTAATAAGTTGATTTGTGCGAAGCATATCAGATTTGGACGCTATTTTCTGCTTGGATTGTTCATTTAAATCTGGCATATCAGAGAGCCAAACGAAAATCGAATCCGGTTGCGCTTCAATATCAGCAGTGCCAAACAAAACATCCTCAAACAGAGAGGTCATAATTATTGTTTTTCCCGCTCCGGTAGGAGCAGAGAATGTTATGATTTGCTGTCCTTGATTCATAGTTTGAAGAGCACGCGAGGCTTTTATTTTCTCAATCAATTTTGCTTTCGCGTCTTCCTGAAAATCAAACAAAGAGATTCTCATATGTTGTTCCTCCTTGCATTGATCGTGAAATTATCAATGTAATCACGGTATAATTGTTTTACTGCGGGAACAGTTAGCTGAGAGGCCATTTCACGGAATGCTATATGTGAATTCGTAACGATATAGACGTGTGTGATATTCGGATTGGTTTTGAGAGCCTGCTTAAAATTCGAAAACGCATACTCTTCCAAAAGAACGGCAAAAGATCCGTTTTCCGGGATAAATATCTCTGGCAACTCTTCATCAGACAGTTCCGGACACTTGCCTACCGCCCCTGATTGGAGCCACAGCATGGGAATTATTGATTTGAAGCTTGCGCCGAGTTCAACGCTGCTCTTGTCCAAAAATCCGAGTTTAAAATACTCTGCGTTGGCGGCAAACCCATCTGCCATTTTGATTTTTGATAGTGTTGGGTAAATTGCTTCTTTTGCCTTTTTATAGAATGTTCCACGGAGCTTTTTGCCAGTATCCGGATCTGTAATTTCACCGTCAACTTCAACCATTTTCTCGATCTCACACCCATAGTTTCCTTTTAACGAATCACCGTTAATGTCAACGCCTTTTATGCTGCAAACTGTTCGAGGCCAGGTGACATATCGGGCGATACCGAGTTTTTCCCATTCCTCGTCTCCTGGTTGATAGCCCTGCTTCTTTAAGGTTTTTGCCTCATCGTCGGAAACTTCGTTATTTGTAACCAAGATGCAGCGGCGATTGCCGCCGTCCTCTGCGTTGAGTAGATTGACTGCGTGGAGCGTTGTGCCGCTGCCTGCGAAAAAGTCAACGATGAGTGCATTAGGCTTGTCCGCAACGAAAAACCGCAGAGTGTCACGAACAGCATATAGTGACTTCGGGAATGGAAAACGCTTTTCACCGATTACAGAGGTCAATAAGGTTGTCCCATTTTCTGACGCATTATGACTTGCAATTTTCCATTGTGTTGGTGGCATACGCAACTCGTCAACACCGAGTTCCTTTTTATATGCAATCATTGAGCCATCGTCAGCATAGCCTTGAATCGCGTACTCACCTTTAACAACTTTTGCATATTCGCCATCGGGCAAATAGTTTATTACAAAACCGTATGCTGTCGGTCTGCCCAAGCGGATACGCCCTTGCTGAATACGATTTTTTAATTCAACATTGCCAACTTGCCATCTGCCTTGTGTGCCATTTCGTCGCAAGGGTAAAACTTGAATCAAGCCGGGGATTTCTTCTGCGCGATCCTGTCCCATCGGGATGGAAGTTCCAATTTCCTTTATAGTCCTTGTGGCTGGATCAACATAAATTGGGTAATATAGATTCGGGCTGTCTGTCCGCATGGAATCTGTACCTCGCCTCATCATAGATGTCCACCCCGGCTCAACACTCTTTTCCGCCTCATCATCGTCTGTTTTTTCCTGTGCAGATACAATCGCAGATGATGACCATTCATTGGAAAGAGGCAATCTCGCAGGAGTGCATTCTCCAAACATTACAAAGAAAATGTATTCATCAGAACGGCTAAAACCATCACGCGCACTGCCCTTTGGATTGATAACACTGCTTACCATTTGAATATGGGCTTCGGGGAACATATCTTCTAAAAGACAGCCTAAGTGCAAGTATTCTTTTTCATCAATCGTTACAATCAGAACAGAGTTCTGAGGATTAAGAATCCGTTTAGCAATTTTCAGCCTGCGCTGCATCATAGACAGCCACTTGCTATGTCGGTAACTGTCTGTGGGATCAACATAATCGTTATTATATTTCCAATCTTTTGCTCTACTGTTATACGGCGGGTCTATGTAAATACAATCCACTTGTTTCGGGTAGAGGTATTCAAGAAGCTGCAACGCATGGAAATTGTCAGCTTCGATCAGCGTATGCCACAAGTTGCTATCGGGTGTATTTTCTACGCTGTCTATCGGGATAAGGGACGGAAAAATAGGCTCGCCAAATTGCGCCACAGCAACGAGCATATCAAGCGGACGCTCGCTCTTTTCGCCTGTGGCTTTATTGACAATTGCTGCCCTTCCATCAGAGATCGCGGACACAAAATATACATCGCGTATGTCCTCTCCCTTAACCGCAACAAGCGATCCCTTGCGGACAGCTACGCCATACAGCGGCGTACATTCGGGAATATGATCCTCAAACACAAGCCCGAACTTTTTTTGTTTGCTCAAACGCGCCACTTCCTGCTGTAAGCGGTCGCGCAAATATTTATCCTCAATCTGTCGAATGAGATCGTTTATCGCTGCCATACTGATTTCCTCCATGCGTCGTACAATAAAAAACTATCGTCATCAATGACCTTTCCCGTATCGGAAGGACTAAATTTGCCCGCTGATCCTGCTGCGTCAATTCGCACCCGCGAGGTGGAATGCGCGCTGCTATTTCGAGTTAGAGTCGCTATTGTCTGCGGCTCATTTTTAATTTTTAGTGGGCTTCTTAACGTACTTTCCGCTTTTGATTCTCGCGTCTGCGGGCTTCGGCTCATCATCTGGGATTGCCCATCTGTTGCCGATTTTCACCGCACCCGGTATGCGTTCCTCGTTGCATAATATCTGTATGCGCCGTGACGAGATACCCCATCTCTCGGCGGTCTGCGGGACAGAAAGATACTTCATGGTTGCAGCCCTCCCGGTCTGTCCTCTCGGCTTGTTTGCCTGATCGTAGTTATAATAAATCATTTTACATTATAATCCGATTAGCGAATAAAATCAATAGGTTTCCCGCAAAGTTCAGAAAGAATTTCCAATTCAGAAATCAAGGGTTTGGGACTTTCCCAAAAGAGGAAATGAGCGTATCGGCTGCAAGGCTGAAACGCTCATTTTTCCGGTGTGTACGGACACCGGATGTGCTTGCTATTCTCTAAAATCTTATACACGTATCTCCAATGCGCTCTCGTTTCCAGAAAAACCGAGAGCGCGTTTTTTATTGAAATCTTCGCATATCGGTGGACAAACGCTGAAAAAATGTCCGTTGTAAAATGAGGGGCTTCCAAACCAGACAGCCCTTCTCGTGCCGGATCCGGTAACAGTTTGACCCCGGCGGCACGGTGTTCCTTGACAACCGAATAGCTTTTTCAGGTAACAAGCTCTCTGTGATAGCAGCTTATGAGCGACGACACGCAAGATACATAATGATACTCCCTTATCGCCATAGTCCGAGCGTTCAAAGCGTCGCAGGCAATGGGTAGGGCTGCGCGAGAACCGCGCAGGGGTGAAACTCCCGTGAGATTGCAGCTAACAATCGTCTGATTAAAGCTCTTTTTTATAAAAATTTGAAAGGGGAAAATCCTATGAATGATAAAGAACGAAACACCCCTTGCAATTTGCAATATAAAGGAGTGTCAATCAATGGCAGCGAAGAAAATGAGTTGCCGTTATGTATGGAAAACAAGGTGCGTGTACCTATCCACCTTAAACTGACATTAACAATAAAAGAAGCTGCGGAGTACAGCAATATCGGTATAAATAAAATAGACGCCCTGTTAAAGCAACCTAATTGCCCGTTTGTACTTTTTGTAGGAACACGGAAGTTAGTAAAGCGACGTGAATTTGAAGAATATATCCGACGAGAGTTAATTATATAGAACTTCTACCAACAACCGCTACAAAAAATTCCTGTTGAGATTGAAAAAGCAGAGTCCTTATGCTATAATATATAGTTGCGTTGGACTCTTTTTTTGAGATAAGAAAGGAGTCCGATAAATGGGCAAAAATCTAAAAGGTAAAGAGTGCGGCAAAGGCATTTACCAAAGAAAGGACGGTTTATACTCCGCAAGATACTACGCAAAAAACGGCAAACGCAAAGAGAAATACTTTGAAACATTGCCGGAAGCGAAAAACTGGCTTGCTGACGCAAGATATGAAGAACGGCATAATCTTATTGTCACTTCTCCCGATATGACAGTAGATAAGTGGTTTGAATACTGGATTGAAAATATTGTTTGCGACCTTGCACCGAACACAAAACGGAATTATCAAGAACGCTACAAATGGAATATTCAGCCAGTAATCGGGACTATGTGTATAGCTGATGTAAAGCCCATGCACTGTAAAGCTGTTCTTAACCGAATGGAAACCACCTATGCAGGCTCAACCATTCGTCAGGCTTATATCACAATGGGAACCATGTTAAAATCAGCAGTTATGAATGACATTATCGCCAAACACCCTATGAACGGTGTGCGCTATACGAAACCTGTTCGGGCGGTAGACGATATTAAATACTTGACTGTTGATGAACAAGAGAAATTTCTTGAAGCAGCGGCGCGGTCACATAATTACCGACAATATGCGTTGCTCTTGGAAACAGGATTGAGAACGACAGAATTGATTGGTTTAACATAGGACTCTATTGATTGGAAAAAGCGCACGTTGACTGTCAGCAAGAGTTTAGAGTATCGGCACAGTCAAGGGTATTGGCGAGCAGGACCACCTAAGACACAGAAAAGTTATCGCACCATTCCGCTTACTGACAAAGCATATTCTATTCTTAAAAGCTGTTATGATGAAAAGGACAGCCGAAAAAAGTCTGAAACGCTATCGCAGATTTTAGAGTATATTGACAGCAGAACAGGCGAAAAGAAATGTCTGATTATGCACGATTTAGTGTTTGTCAACTGGCGTACTGGTGAACCTGCAAAAAACAGTTCTTATGACACACATTTATATAAATTGTGTGATGAAGCGGGTATCAAACGCTTTTGTATGCACGCCTTACGACATACTTATGCTACACGCGCGATTGAGCGTGGCGTACAGCCTAAAGTGCTGCAACAGCTATTAGGATACGCAAGCATTAAAACAACTATGGACAGATATGTCCATGTTACGGACGAGTCACTGGTAAATGCCATACGCCAATTTCAACAGGCTACGCCACCAGTTACAAAAAAAGGGCGTAAAAAGGGCGTACAAGAAATCTAAAGAAAGGCGAAAGCCCAGATAAATCAAAATGCAGCAGGTAAACAGGCTGAGCAGCCATTTGGTGATTCGACGCCGTTTTTCAGAACTGTCAAGCATAAGCATTTTCTCCTTTTCATCTATCTAAAATTGGGGCAGTCATTCTCTGGTTTTTGCTCTTCTCTTTCCTTTGCGGCAATACAAAAAGTATGTGGCAGCAGAAGATGCCGAGAGCGTGAGCATCAGCCCAACAGAAATCCAGAATGCCGGTGATTGTGGCTGCTGAACACTTTCCCCCATGAATGTGGCTAAGACCATTCCGGGCAAAAGCCCCAGACTTCCGGCAAGAATATTTTTCCAGAAGGATGTTCTGGTTGCCCCCAGATACATGGTTACGACATCTCCCGGCAAACAGCTGATGATTCGTAAAAAGAAGCACAGAAAGAAGGAATTCTGTTGCTGCATGCTCAATATTTTTTCAAATCGAGGGTGCTTTTTCACCTGCTTGTGCACGGCTTCCATTCCTGCCGCACGGCCAACCCAATAAGGAACCGTCAGAATAATGAGTATTCCGGAAAAAATGACCAGAAGTGCAGTCCAGCCGGAAAAAAGATAGCCGCTAGCGATTTCGAGAACGATAAGGGGAAAGAAAATCGTCAGGCCTTTCAGCAAATATAAAATCAGCATTACCGCGGCCGCCATGGCGGGATCTTTGGGAATCCGGTCAAAAAAGCCCTGTACACAGAGACATGGATTTTTGATGAGCCATGGGGCCGGAAATAACACACAGCCAAGAATCAGAATCATGAGCAATGCCTTGACAGAGCGGGATATCCCATGCAATCATTAAGATACTCTTTGCACTGCATTACATCCTGACAAGAGGATGCAAATTCAACAGTACAAACTGAACAGGCGGTGGCCAACAGGCCACTTGCCGGGCCATTATGGCAGCAGAGATACGGCATCTGCGGGACAGTTGTATGTCCCCGCGGGTGCTTTTTGTTTTTCCCGGGGAATGAGAATTCTCTGATGTGGGCTGACGAGAGAAACCGTCCGATTAAAAGTATGAACAGGAGGGCTTTTTATGAAAGCTGTAAACAAGAACAACCCCATTTCCCGTGTGAATTCCGTTGATGAGGCATCCGCCATTCGCAAGATGTCTTTTGCAAGTGTGTTTGGGAATGCAGTTCTGTCCGCATTTAAGCTGTTTGCTGGCGTTGCGGGCAATTCCGGCGCAATGATCTCGGACGCAATTCACTCCTTCTCCGATGTAATCACCACGGTGATCGCCTGGATCGGCGTAAAAGTCTCCAAGAAAGAAGCGGATTCCACACACCCCTATGGGCATGAGCGCATCGAATGTATCGCCTCTCTGGGATTGGGAATCATTCTGCTGGCAACCGGCCTTGGGGTAGGCAAAACCGGAGTTGAGACGATTCTCTCCGGCAGGTATGAATCGCTTGCTGCCCCGGGAGCAATTGCCCTTGCTGCGGCAATTGTTTCCATCGTAAGCAAGGAAGCCATGTACTGGTATACCCGTTACTACGCCAATCTCATAAATTCTTCTGCATTTATGGCGGATGCATGGCACCACCGATCCGATGCATTTTCATCGGTTGGTTCTCTGATCGGCATTGGCGGAGCAATGCTTGGATTCCCTGTGATGGACTCTGTGGCCAGTGTGGTGATCTGCCTGTTCATTGTGAAGGCATCCTACGATATTTTGAAGGATGGCATCGTCAAACTGCTGGACACCTCCTGCGGGGAAAACTATGACAGGAAAATGGTGGATTATATCCGCGAACAGAAAGGCGTGATTCAGGTGGACTCGCTTCACTCCAGAATGTTTGGCAGCAAGGTGTATATTGACCTGGAGATCCAGGTGGACGGAGAAAAAACGCTGAGGGATGCGCACAAGGTGGCCGAACATATCCACAGCGAGGTGGAACGTGCGTTCCCGGATGTAAAGCACATTATGATTCATGTGAATCCGTCCAATGAACCGGCCTGACGGATGGCATGATCTGTGCCATATTAGGACAAACAGGGCATTTTGTCCCAATGCAAATCATCGTTTTATATTGAGAATCGGCTGATGATATGCTATACTTGCTCACATATAAGGGAGTAGTCAGCACCTTGGTGTGATGATACCAACATACTGGAGATTTCCTGGTATTATCTTAAATGACGAGACTTATCTGTTCTGGCAGATAAGTCTCTCAGCCTGTCGAAAAAGGTCACCGAAAGGTGGCCTTTTTCTCGTATTGAGGAAAAGAAAGCGGTATAATAGTGTGGGGGGGATAAAAATGCTGGTAAAGAACGCAGAAAATCGAGGACAGCTGGAATTTGTAAGTTTGGAAAATATGGTCCCACAGGATCACTTGCTGCGGAAGATCGATTCAGCCATCGATTTCAAGAAGATCTACGAATTTGTAGAAGATCTGTACTGCGAAGACAATGGGCGACCGAGCGTCGACCCAGTGGTGCTGTTTAAGATCGTACTAATCCAGCATATTTACGGCATTTCTTCGCTGCGCCGAACCTTGGAAGAAGTGAGCATGAATCTGGCATACCGTTGGTTCATTGGATATCCGCTGAATGAAGCAGTGCCGCACTTTTCCACAGTGAGCTACAACTTTAAGCACCGGTTTAACCACGCCACGGTGGAGTATGTGTTCCGCTGGGTGCTGAAAGCCGCAGCAGAGGAAGGATATCTGGACACGGAAGCAATTTTTGTGGACGGAACACATATTAAGGCAAGTGCCAATCTGAAAAAGCAGGCCAAAAAGGCAGTTCCCAAACAGGCAAAACGGTATACGAAAGAGCTGTTTGACGAGGTAAACAAAGACCGGGAAGAACACGGGAAAAAGCCTTTTTCGGATGACAGCGACAAAAAGCCGCCCCAAGAGAAGGAAACAGTGGTATCCACCACCGACCCGGAAAGCGGCGTGTTCCACAAGGGGGAACACAAAAAATGCTTTGCCTACGAAGCGCACACGGCTTGCGACAGGCACAATTTTATCCTTGGTGTTCACGTCACTCCCGGCAATGTCCACGACAGCGTAGCTTTTGATTCCCTCTATGACGAACTATGCAAGTACCATCCCGAACATAAAACAGTGGTGGCGGACAGCGCCTACAAAACACCCTGGATCTGCAAGAGAATTTTTGAGAGCGGCCGCGTTCTTTCCACCTGCTATACCAGACCCAAAACCAAAGAGAACAGCCATCCCTGGTGGGCCTATGTGTATGACGAATACTTTGACGATGTGATCTGCCCCGAATACCACGCACTGCATTATTCCACCACAAACCGGGACGGTTACCGGGAATACAAAAGCCGCGCCTATCTTTGCAAAATTTGTCCCACCAGAGGAATGTGCACCGAAAACGCCAAGTGTGAGAAAACTGTGCTGCGCCATGTCTGGCAGGACTACGTGGAGATGGCAGAGCATATCCGGCACATGGCGGTGTACAAAGAGCTGTACCGGCTGCGAAAAGAGAAGATTGAGCGTGTGTTTGCCGATGCGAAGGAAAAGCACTGGATGCGTTACACACAGTACAGAGGCTTGGCTCAGGTGACAAACTGGGTGAAGCTTAAATTTGCTGCCATGAATCTGAAAAAGCTGGCCATCTGGAAATGGAACGCCACCCATCCAGGGTCGGATCTCCGCAAACCAACAAGATGGAGAGGAAATCTTCTTCCTTTTTCTCTGTTCTTTTACTTTTCATGCAAAAAACCTGCTCTGGCTTGATTGTCACAGCAGGTTTTTCTACAAGCTGAGGACCTGCCCAAACGGGCAGGTCCTTTTTTGTCTGTTCAGGGAATCATGAAGTGGTTACCGGGATGACTGATTCCCCGATGGTGATGCTTTCGATGGTATCCAGCGGAAGGATTCGGTCAAATACGCCGCTGATCTCGCAGCGGGTGCTTTCCCCTTCCGGTCGAATACCGCCGCCAAAGCCGGTCAGATCGATTTGGCTGCCGTCGGTGAGGGTAAGATAGACCGGCTGCGGGGTAAGGGCGCTGTCCGGTGTGCCGGAGCTTTCGTTTTCGCGCTGCTGCAGCGGTGTGTTTACCGTGTAGTCGATTCGCAGAGACAGCGGCGAGATGGACACGCTGTTCAGCACGCCGGTTTCTCCGTTTACGGTGAAGCTCTCCCCGCCGGCCAGCTCCAGCGAACTGTCCTCAAAGGCAAAGTCGAATTTCAGCCTCCAGGTGCCCTCAGCCAGTGTCTCGCTGGTGCGGTAGTCGTTGTCCGTGTAGACCGACAGATCCTGGAACTTGACGGAGGCGGTGCCCGGCTTGAGGGGCTGGTCCTGAGTCATCATCTCCACGAACTGGATGGCGTTGTCGGCGGGGTCGGCGTCATAGAACCAGGAGGAGCCGTGCGCCCCGCCGCCGGATGTGCGCACCTGAGTGCCGTAATTGCGGAATCTCAGGGGGAGCAGACCATCCCGTTCGGCTCCGGCCGCCAGCGTCTC
>ENA-OPCE01001132-OPCE01001132.1-human-gut-metagenome-genome-assembly--contig:-NODE-1132-length-17836-cov-12.269782_pt1 | contig 17836 bp, 10 predicted proteins | sample MGYA00241247_ERZ501474 | MGnify/ENA primary metagenome ERZ501474 (study PRJEB25962, sample SAMEA2042572) | human gut metagenome | biome: human gut; feature: human-associated habitat; material: faeces... | reverse complement strand
CACCGGCCACCCGTGCCGGTATTTTGGAAAAGCTGGTATCTGCCGGTTTTCTGGAGCGAAAAAAGAACAGAAAAACGGTGCAGCTTCTTCCTTCCCACGATGCAGTATCCCTTATCACGGTGCTGCCGGAACAACTGCAATCGCCGCTTCTGACTGCCGAGTGGGAGTATCGCCTGGGCGAGATCGAGCGCGGGCAGCTTGCCCCAGAGGAGTTTCTGGATGGGATCAGCACCATGCTGAAAGATCTGGTGGGGACTTATCAGGTCATCAAGGGAACTGAGTACCTGTTCACTCCGCCCCGTGAGGTGGTGGGCAAATGCCCTCGCTGCGGCGGTGAAGTTGCAGAACTGCAAAAAGGCTTCTTCTGTCAGAATGATTCTTGCAAATTTGCAATCTGGAAAAACAACAAATGGTGGGCTGCCAAGAAAAAACAGCCGACCAAGGCTGTGGTGTCTGCGCTGCTGAACGATGGCCGTGTCCGTGTGACGGGGTTATATTCGGAGAAAACCGGCAAGACCTACGATGCCACTGTGGTTTTGGAGGACGATGGACAGTATGCCAATTTCAAGCTGGAATTTGACCAGCGGAAAGGAGGCAGCCGATGAAGCTCTCTTTAGTGGAACGGGAAACCATTCTCCTCTATAACCAGGCAGAACCAATGGCTGAGGTCTACACCCACGATCCCCGCCTGATGGAGAAGCTGGAACTGCTGGCAAAAAAGCACCCCGACCAGATCACCCGAAAGGACGCCCATAACTTTACCGTCCCTAAGCGGTGTGTATCAGTCAGGGAGCCATACAGCGCAGAACGCCGCAAAGCTGCCAGTGAGCGTGCGAAAGCCGCCGGATACCAGCCCCCTGTGAAAAAGTCCGGCAGTTAAAGGCACATGGCAGAGAATGTATTTGAAGCAGTCAAGCAGTCGGTCAGCACCAGAGAAGCGGCAGAGTTTTATGGGATAAAAGTCAGGCGAAATGGCATGGCCTGCTGTCCTTTTCACGATGATAAGAACCCCAGCATGAAGGTAGACCAGCGATTCCACTGCTTTGGCTGCGGTGAAGATGGGGATGTGATCGACTTTACCGCAAAGCTCTTTGACCTCTCCCCAAAAGAAGCGGCGGAGAAACTGGCACAGGACTTTGGCCTGATCTATGACAGTCAGGCCCCGCCCCGCAGGAGATATGTCCGGCAAAAAAACGAGGCACAGAAGTTTCGGGAGGATCGACAGCGCTGTTACCGTGTACTGTCCGATTACTACTATCTGTTGAAAAAATGGGAAGCCGACCGTTCTCCCAGGACACCGGAGGAAGAACCGCACCCCCGCTTTGTGGAAGCAATCCAGAAGAAAACCTATGTAGAGTACCTGCTGGACCTTTTTCTTTATGAAAGTGAAGAAGAACAAAAGGCATGGATTGCAGAACACACAGCAGAAATCACACACTTGGAAAGGAGATTGAAAATCATGGCTGAGAATAAACCCACCAACCGAGAACGGCTAAGGGAAATCACAGATGGCATCGAGCAGGGTATCAAAGAACTGTTTGAAAGCGAAAAGTATATGCGCTATCTGTCCGTCATGTCCCGATTTCACCGCTATTCGGTAAACAACACCATGCTCATCTATATGCAGAAGCCGGACGCCACTTTGGTAGCCGGATACAATAAGTGGAAAGACCAGTTTGAGCGTCATGTAAAAAAGGGCGAGCATGGCATTACCATCATTGCCCCAACACCGTATAAGAAGAAAATCGAGGAGCAGAAGCTGGACCCAGATACCAAGGCTCCGATTCTGGATAAAGACGGAAAGATCGTCACAGAGGAAAAAGAAATTGAGATTCCCATGTTCCGCCCGGTCAAGGTCTTTGATATGAGCCAGACCGACGGGAAACCTTTGCCGGAGCTTGCTTCCTCCCTTTCCGGCAATGTGCCAAATTATGAGGCATTCATGGAGGCCCTGCGCCGCAGCGCACCGGTGCCGATTACTTTTGAAGCAATGGCCGCCGATACGGACGGCTATTTTTCTGCCGATCATCAGAAAATTGCCATTCGTCAGGGCATGAGCGAGGTGCAGACGGTTTCGGCCACGGTTCACGAGATTGCTCACAGCAAGCTCCACAATCAGAAAAAGATCCAGATTACCAATGACGAGCAATATCAGGAGATCGAGCTGTTTGATAAACTTGGTCTGTTCTCCAACGGACGGATTGCTCGCGATAATCTGCCAGAGGGCGTTTATTGCTATGACCTGCGCGGTTCTGACTACGATCCTGGAGATCCGGTCTGTGTGGAAGAACGAGTGGTTGTAAACCATGCAGGCTCCGTTCTACTGACAGAGCCGTTGGAACTGACGGAAGATGGACGCTTGATGCTGACCGAGGAAAAAGGGCTGAATTTTACCGGTGGCTTTTCTACCCTCTCCCAGTTTTTGCAGAAACAGAGGAAAGATCGTCACACGGAAGAAGTGGAGGCTGAAAGCATCTCCTATGCAGTCTGCAAATATTTTGGCATCGAGACAGGAGAAAACAGCTTTGGCTATATTGCCAGTTGGAGTCAAGGCAAGGAGCTGAAAGAACTGAGAGCCAGTTTGGAGACCATCAACAAAACCTCCGGCACTTTGATCTCCGACATTGAGCGCCACTATAAGGAAATCTGCAAAGAGCGCGGAATCGACCCTCATGCAAAGGTAGAGCCGGAACCCGCCCCGATAGAGCAGCCAACCAGCAATCTGACTTACTATGTAGCAGAGTGCATGGAATTTCCAAACCTCGGAGAATACCACGATAACTTGTCTTTGGAGGAAGCAATCCGCATTTATCAGGAGATTCCGGCAGAACGAATGAACGGGATCAAGGGCATTGGTTTTGAGCTGAAAGACGGAAGCGACTATGAAGGACCTTTTCCGATTTTGACCGGCCAGACCATTGACCTGGACACCATCCAGGCAATCGACTATTACCGTGATAATCCTCTGGTGCAAAAAGCGGTAAAGGAACTGGCTGCGGCAATGCCGGAAATGGAAGTGCTGGGGGCGGACGCCAATCAGCAGGAGGCTTTGTTTCTGATCGACAATGCCACCTATCTTCATATCCAGTCCTGTGACAGCGGCTGGGACTATACCCTTTACGATGCCGCATCCATGAAAGAGCTGGATGGTGGTCAGCTGGATATGCCGGAGATTTCCCGCATGAAGGCAGTTCTCCAGATTTGTGATGACAACGATTTGGGCAGAGACTCGGTAAAATACGCACCGTTGTCCATGATTGAGACCTTGCAGGAAGCTGCCTACCAGCAGATGCAGGCAGAGGTCAGTCAGATGGCTGCTTCTTCCCAGCTTCCGGAAGCACAGGAGCAGGCACTGGATGAATACCCCATGCCGGATGAGCAGGTCTCCACACCAGATATGCAGGAATACGGCTACTCCTATGATGGGATGTTCCCTGTTACCAGAGAACGGGCGCTGGAACTGGATGCCGCCGGTTTGACCGTTTATGTGCTGCATGAGGACAATACGGAGAGCATGGTGTTTGACCCGCAGGAAATCATGGATCATGGCGGTCTTTTTGGCGTGGACCGTGAGGAATGGGAGAAAAGCCCTCAGTTCCACGAAAAGGTCATGGAGCGTCAGGAACATCAGCAGGAACGCGAACAGGCATTTCTATCCCAGAACAGAGATTGCTTTGCTATCTATCAGGTGAGCCGTGACGATCCGCAGAATGTGCGCTTTATGAATCTGGATTGGTTAAAGTCCCATGACATTTCCATAGAGCGCAGCAATTATGACCTCATTTACACAGCTCCGCTGAGGGAGTCTGGCACGGTACCGGAGCAGCTGGAAAAACTATATGAGCAGTTTAATCTGCAAAAGCCGGCGGATTTTCACAGTCCTTCTATGAGTGTCAGTGACATCGTTGCGATCAAGCAGGACGGTAAGGTATCCTGTCATTACTGTGACAGTGTTGGTTTTACCCAGATCCCCGGATTCCTGCCGGAAAATCCGTTGAAAAATGCGGAGATGGCCGTGGAGGACGATTACGGCATGATCGACGGTATCATCAACAATGGCGCAAAAGAGCCTACGGTGGCAGAGCTGGAACAGCAGGCCCGCAACGGTCAGCCCATTTCCCTCATGGATTTGGCTACCGCTGCCCATCGGGAGGAACGGGAAAAGAAAAAGTCCGTCATGGAGCAGCTGAAAAGCCAGCCCAAGGCAGAACACAAAAAGATAGCGCCAAAAAAGAGTGCGGAAAGGGAGATTTGATATGGGAAACTTTACTTTTGAGGAAATGAACCTGATGTGCATTTACAATACCGGCAGCCGCACCGGACTGATCGACAGCCTACGTGAGATGCGCGGCGAGCTGGCCCCGGAGGAAACCGAGCTGCGGGAGTTGACAGACAGCGCACTGGGCAAGCTCCAGACCATGAGTGATGCCGAGTTTGCCGAGCTGGAGTTGTACCCGGATTTTGACCAGTAAATTTATCGTGTCGGGATGACATAGTGAGAGAAACTGTTCGATGGGAAGGCGGTTTCTCTCAACTCTTTACAAACTCCTACTATGCTTGGAGGGATGAATGAGGTATAATGTAAGCAACAAACTGGGAATTTGATATGCGGAGGTAATGATTATGAATAGAAATATAAAAGGTGGTTTTTTAACATTGAGTGGCGTTGTTGGTATTGTAGGAATGATAATAGTGGCAATGCAAAATCCGGCAACTGCATGGGTAACGCCACCTGGAAGAATGATTGTAAGTATTTTAGAAAATGGAGTATTGATTCCTACAGTTTTATTCCTTGTTCTTTTTATTTATGGATTGTATATTCTCCTAACGGAGAAAAAAGATTGAGCAATTCCAGTTTATATAACCAATAATAATTTAATACTCACAGTTTTACTTAGCAGGAAATCTTTTAGGTTTCCTGCTTTTCTTTACCCCAAAACTGAAAGGAGGACAGAACACTATGCCAACCAAAGCTGAACTATATGCACAGATGGCGGAGAAGGTAACAACGCAGCTCACGGGGAGCTGGCAGGAATGGGCAGGGTTTCTCACCACTGCTTCCCGCCTTTACAAGTACCCGTTCTATGAGCAGTTGATGATCTACGCCCAGCGTCCGGACGCCACCGCCTGTGCAGAGTACGATTTGTGGAATGAAAAGATGGGCCGGTATGTAAGGCGCGGCTCCAAGGGAATTGCTCTGGTGGACGATTCCGGGGACAGGCCCCGCCTGCGCTATGTTTTTGATATTTCCGACACCGGAACCCGTGAACATTCCCGCACTCCCTGGCTGTGGCAGCTGGAGGAGAGCCATTTGGATTCGGTGCAGGCCATGCTTGAGCGCACCTATGATGTTTCCGGTGATGACCTTGCCGGACAGCTCACCGAGGTAGCCGGAAAACTGGCTGAGGAATACTGGACGGAGCATCAGCAGGACTTCTTCTATATCGTTGACGGTTCCTTTTTGGAGGAATATGATGAGTTTAACATCGGAGTACAGTTCAAGGCAGCAGCCACCGTCAGTATCACTTACGCTTTGATGTCCCGCTGTGGACTGGAGCCGGAACGCTACTTCGACCACGAAGATTTCATGGCGATCTTTGATTTCAATACTCCGGCAACCATCGGAGCGCTGGGAACAGCGGTCAGCCAGATCAACCAGCAGGTGCTGCGGCAGATCGGCGTTACCGTCCGAAATGCAGAGCGCGAAGCCAACCAAGAAAGGAGCAAACAAGATGAACAATCCCATGACCTATATCCAGAACGGAGACTATCTGATTCCCGACCTGAAGCTGAGCCAGCAGCCGGAGAAACCCTTGGGCAAGTACGGAAGGATGAGGAAAACCTACCTGAAGGAACACCGTCCCATCCTCTACAACCAGATGCTGCTGAGCGAGAAGCTGTACCCGCACCTTCTGGAGATCGACGAGACCGCCCAGAGCAGACTGGAGCAGATGATGCCCCAGCTGGCGAAGGAAGCGGGAGCCACCGAGGACCTGAAAGCCAGCGATCCCATGAAGTGGGTTGGGCTGATGAACACCTGCAAAGCTCAGGCCGAGGAGATCCTGATGGCGGAGCTTATCAACAGCTGACTCTAAACCTGTTCCTCTCCGAAGCGGAACAGATCCAATCCATAGATGAAGCAGAGAATGTAGCGCATACATCCTCTGCTTTTTCTTTTGCCCAAAATGACATCGACCATGTGCTGCGTTTGGGCGGCAATACAGACCGTCAAAGGGAGCGTGTGGTTGCAGCCTTTGAAAAGCAGAAAACCACCGCTGAGATTGCCGAGATACTGAAAACGCTGTACCACGGCGGCAATGGCCTTGGCAGTGTGAGCGCATGGTATGCCGAGGATGGTATCCATCTTTCCCACGGGAAGTCTGTCCGTTATGACAGGTCTGCCCAGGTCATTTCCTGGGAGAGCGCCGCAGAGCGTATCGGGGAGCTTTTGGAGAGCGGCCAGTTTGCCTCCAATGTGGAGCTTGCGGAAGCGGCAGGCTATGAACGCTCCCTCCTCTCGGAAAAGCTCTGGTATCTGTATCACGATCTCAGTGAGGGTGCCAGAGAAGCCGGATATTTGTCCTGCCTGTCAGAGATCAAAGGCAATGGTTTCCCGGAGGAGACTCGCCGCCTTACGGAGCAGCTGAGTGACCCGGCTTTCCGCCAGACACTCAAGGAAGAATACGCCGCCTTCTGGACTGCCTATCAGCAGGACCGTGACCTGTTGCGTTTTCGCTATCATAGACCGAGGGAGATCTGGGAGAACCTGAAGGACCTTGACCTGCCCCGCAAGACCTTTTCTTCAGAGCTTTCCCAAGTGCCAACCGTCCAGCACTTCATTACCGAGGATGAGATCGACGCCGCTATGACCGGCGGCAGCAGTTTCGCCGGAGGAAAAGGCCGTATCTATGCGTTCTTCATGGCAAACCATACGGATAAGGAGAAAGTGAGATTCCTCAAAGACGAGTATGGCATTGGCGGACGCTCTCATGCCTTGTCCGGCGCAACACACAGCGGCGAAGATCACGATGGGAAAGGACTGCACTATAAAAAGCAGGACTGCCCGGATGTTCACTTGAACTGGGAAAAGGTTGCCAAGCGCATTACCTCACTTGTCCAGAAAGACCGCTATCTTACCGAACAGGAACAGGCGCAGTATGACAAAATCCAGGCTGAAAAGGAACTGGCAGAAGAAGATGCCATTCAAGCACAGCAGCCGGAGGTGGAGAAAGAAACGCCAAAGCCTACCCTTGGGGAGCAGTTTGAGCAGTATAAGCCTGTGGTGACTGCCGCCATTTCTGAGGATACCGCATACCGCAATGCCTGCGGTCATTCTGACCGTGAAAATGCTGTCATCGAGGGTAATGCCGCTGTGCGCCGTGCGATCCTTGGTTCTAAGGATATGGAGCTGATCCGACTCTATTCGGATGTGCCGGAGTTCCGCCAGCGTCTGCACCGGGAAGTGATCGACGAAACCTATCCAAAGCTCCATGAACTTCTGCGCCCTCTTTCTCAGGAAGATATTGATACTGCCCTTTGTGCATGGAACGGCAATATCGAGAGTAAACACACTGTTGTCCGCTATATGAAAGACCATGCAAGAGAAAAAGATACCGCCGCATGGCTGGCTCAGGAATACGGCGGCAGTAACAGCAACAGCCTGTTCGTTGTCCGTGCCGGCAGCCCGGAGGAAACGCAGCTGCCCTGGCCGAAGGTACAGCGCAGGCTTGCCCAGCTCATTCAGGAGGACCGGTTCTATACCGAAGAAGAACAGGACCGTTTTGACGACATCGACCCAATCGCCATCCGGGAAGCTCTGGAGGAAAGAGGGATCGTCAACGGCCAGGTGGCAGACCCGGAAAAACTGGACAATGATCCGTTTATCCAACAGGTGATGTCAGATGCCGAGCAGACTTCCAAAGTTTCCATTTCCGATGAGGAATATGACGCAGTTCGCCGCCCAATTCCGCAAAGAACCTCCTATGACCCAGCCGCCCCGGTCTATGCCGTGGGCGATACCGTGTATATCGAGGATGACGCCTATCAGATCACAGAGCTGCGGGAGGACACCGTACAGCTTCTGCCCACCGGGATGGTATATCCCATCTACCGGGCAGAGCGCAAAGAACAGTTCGAGCAGCTGCTTCGGGCAGACCGCCGCAATGCTTACTATACCGAGTTTCTTCCTACTGACCCGGACAAGGCAGATCAGGACTTGCGGGATGTATTGGCTCATGGACTGATGGATGAAGCGGATAAAAAGCAGATTTCCACGCTGCTGCAATCCGGCAGGAGCAACAGCGAGATCGCCTACTGGCTGAGCAGAGCCTATTCCGGTGAGATCGAGACACTGAATCTGGAGACTGGCGATATTGCCGATTACCGTACCACGGCACAGGGCATAGAGCTGGAAGTCATGGATGCAGAGGAAAAGCGTCTGGCTATGCTGTATTTCCGCTGGGATGAGGTTGCGCCTTTGCTGCGCGGGATGTATGCCCGTCAGCAGGACGGTTTTGGACAGGAACAGCCCCAACCGGCTACCGAATCCCCGACCTTCCATTCCGAGACCATGGCCGTCTATCCGGGCGATAAGAACAATCTGCCTTATGATGTGGTGGTGGAACGACTGCATATCGAGGAGCCGGAGCCACCAGCCCCTGTGACAGAGCCGGAGAAAACCTTTGAGGAAGTGCTGGACGAACACCCGGTTTCCATTCAGGTCAATGGCCAGTGGCAGACCTTCCCCAATGCCAAAGCTGCCGAGGAAGCCTCCTATGAGGAATACAAGGCTAACCTGCGCCGCAATGCAAAAAACTTCCGCATTACCGATGAGCATTTGGGTGAAGGCGGTCCGAAAGCCAAGTTCCAGGCAAATATCAATGCCATTCGCTTGCTGAAAGAGCTGGAAGTTGCCGGACAGCAGGCAAGCCCCGAACAGCAGGAGGTTCTTTCTAGATATGTGGGCTGGGGCGGTCTCTCTGATGCCTTTGACCCGGAGAAACCGGCATGGGCTTTAGAGTATGCCCAGCTGAAAGAGCTGCTGACCACGGAGGAATATGCCGCCGCCAGAGGCTCCACCTTAAACGCCCATTACACCAGCCCTACGGTCATTCAGGCTATCTATGAAGCGGTGGACCGTATGGGATTTGAGACCGGAAATATTCTGGAGCCGTCTATGGGTGTGGGCAATTTCTTTGGTATGCTGCCGGAGAAAATGCGAAACAGCCGTCTGTACGGCGTGGAGCTGGACCCTGTTTCCGGGCGCATCGCAAAGCAGCTCTATCCCAAGGCGGACATCACAGTAGGCGGCTTTGAGACCACAGACAGGCGTGACTTCTTTGACCTTGCCATCGGCAATGTGCCGTTCGGTCAGTATCAGGTCAATGACAAAGCCTACAACAAGCTGAATTTCAGTATTCATAACTATTTTTTTGCCAAAGCACTCGACCAGGTGCGTCCCGGCGGTGTGGTAGCTTTTGTGACCTCTCGATATACCATGGACGCCAAGGATTCCACCGTGCGCCGCTATCTTGCCCAGCGTGCTGAGCTGCTGGGAGCTATCCGTCTGCCTAATGACGCGTTCAAAAAGAATGCCGGTGCCGAGGTGGTATCGGACATCATCTTCCTCCAAAAGCGGGACCGCCCGTTGGACATCGTGCCGGAATGGACCCAGACCGGACAGACGGAGGACGGGTTTGCCATCAACCGGTATTTTATCGACCACCCGGAAATGGTGCTGGGCAGACAGGAGCCGGTAAGCACTGCACATGGTATGGACTACACCGTGAACCCCATCGAGGGACTGAAGCTTTCCGACCAGATGCATGATGCTGTGAAGTACATTCATGGCACTTACCAGGAGGCCGAGCTGCCGGAGCTGGGTGAGGGCGAAGCTATCGACACCTCCATTCCCGCCGACCCCAATGTGAAAAATTACTCCTACACCGTTGTGGACGGCACTGTGTATTTCCGTGAAAACAGCCGCATGGTGCGTCCTGACCTCAACGCCACCGCCGAAGCCCGTGTAAAAGGTCTTGTGGGACTGCGTGATTGTGTGCAGGAACTGATCGACCTTCAGATGGATGCAGCGGTTCCGGACAGCACCATTCGGGAGAAGCAGGCGGAATTGAACAGCCTCTATGACAGCTTTTCTTCCAAATACGGTCTCATCAATGACCGTGCAAACCGTCTGGCCTATGCAGACGATTCTTCCTATTACCTGCTCTGTGCGCTGGAAGTCATCGACGAGGACGGGAAACTGGAACGCAAGGCAGATATGTTCACCAAGCGGACCATCAAGCCCCATCAGGCGGTGGCTGTGGTGGATACGGCAAGTGAAGCACTGGCGGTGTCCATCTCGGAAAAAGCCTGCGTGGATATGGACTATATGAGCCAGCTTACCGGAAAAACAAAAGAAGAACTGGCCGGAGAGCTGCAAGGCGTAATCTTCCGTGTACCGGGACAGCTGGAGAAAGACGGCACACCCCATTATGTGACTGCTGATGAATACCTCTCCGGCAATGTACGCCGCAAACTGCGTCAGGCGCAACGGGCCGCCCAGCAGGACCCGGTTTATGCAGTCAATGTGGAAGCTCTTACCGCCGCCCAGCCCAAAGACCTAGATGCGTCGGAGATTGAGGCGCGTCTGGGCGCTACCTGGATTGACAAGGAATATATCCAGCAATTTATGTATGAGACCTTTAATACCCCGTTTTATCTCCAGCGTAGTATCGAGGTCAACTATTCGTCCTTTACCGCTGAATGGCAGATCAAGGGGAAATCTTCTGTATCCTACAACGATGTGGCAGCTTATACCACCTATGGGACCAGCCGCGCCAACGCCTACAAGATTCTGGAGGATTCCTTAAACCTGCGGGATGTCCGTATCTATGACACCATAGAGGACGCAGACGGAAAAGAGCGCCGCGTGCTGAACGCCAAGGAGACCACCCTGGCTGCCCAAAAACAGCAGGCGATCCGGGAAGCCTTTAGGGACTGGATCTGGAGAGACCCGGAGCGTCGCCAGACTTTGGTGTGCCAGTACAACGAGGAAATGAACTCTACCCGTCCCCGTGAATATGATGGCAGCCATATCACTTTTGGCGGCATGAACCCGGCCATTACCCTGCGGGAACACCAGAAAAGCGCTATCGCCCATGTGCTGTATGGAGGAAATACCCTGTTGGCACACGAAGTAGGCGCAGGTAAAACCTTTGAGATGGTGGCCGCTGCGATGGAAGCCAAACGTCTGGGACTGTGCCAGAAATCTCTCTTTGTGGTTCCAAACCATCTGACCGAGCAGTGGGCGTCGGAGTTTCTGCGTCTCTATCCTTCCGCCAATATCTTAGTCACCACAAAAAAGGACTTTGAGACCCATAACCGAAAGAAGTTCTGCGCTCGTATTGCGACGGGTGATTATGATGCCATTATCATGGGACACAGCCAGTTTGAGCGTATCCCCATCAGCCGGGAGCGTCAGGAACGGCTTCTCTATGAGCAGATCGACGAGATCACCGAGGGGATTGCAGAGGTACAGGCCAGCGGCGGCGAGCGTTTTACCGTCAAGCAGCTGGAGCGTACCAGAAAGTCTCTGGAAGCCAGACTGGAAAAGCTGCAAGCCGAAGGGCGAAAAGACGATGTGGTAACCTTCGAGCAGCTGGGTGTGGACCGTTTGTTTGTGGACGAGGCCCACAACTATAAAAACCTGTTTCTATACACAAAAATGCGGAATGTGGCTGGTCTTTCCACATCGGACGCGCAGAAATCCTCCGATATGTTTGCCAAGTGCCGCTATATGGATGAGATCACCGGAAACCGTGGCGTGATTTTTGCCACCGGCACCCCGGTCAGCAACTCCATGACCGAGCTTTACACCATGCAGCGTTATCTTCAGTATGAACGCCTGCAAGAACTGAACATGACCCACTTCGACTGCTGGGCTTCCCGATTTGGAGAGACCGTCACAGCATTGGAGCTGGTACCGGAAGGCACCGGCTACCGGGCAAGAACGAGATTCAGCAAGTTCTTTAATCTGCCGGAGCTGATGAACCTGTTCAAAGAAGTGGCGGACATCAAGACCGCCGACCAACTGAACCTGCCCACCCCGGAGGTGGAATACCACAACATCGTGGCGCAGCCTACCGAACATCAGCAGGAAATGGTCAAGGCCCTTTCGGAGCGCGCATCGCTGGTACACAGCGGAACCGTTGACCCGTCCCAGGACAATATGCTCAAGATTACCTCGGATGGCCGTAAGTTGGGGCTTGACCAGAGAATCGTCAACCAGATGCTGCCGGATGAACCTGGCACAAAGGTCAATCAGTGCGTGGACAACATCATGCAGATCTGGCGGGACGGCGAAGCTGACAAGCTGACCCAGCTGGTGTTCTGCGACATTTCTACACCGCAGGCAAAAGCTCCTGTAAGCAAGGCGGCGAAAACGCTGGATAATCCACTGCTTCACGCATTGGAAGGCGCTGTGCCTCTGCCGGAGCAGGAACCGGTCTTTACGGTATATGACGATATTCGTCAGAAACTCATTGCTCAGGGGATGCCTGCCGACCAGATTGCTTTTATCCATGAAGCCAACACCGAAGTACGGAAAAAGGAGCTGTTCTCTAAAGTCCGTACCGGTCAGGTGCGTGTCCTATTAGGCAGCACTGCCAAGATGGGCGCAGGCACCAATGTGCAGGACCGTCTGGTGGCACTTCATGACTTGGACTGTCCGTGGAGACCGGGAGACCTTGCCCAGCGCAAGGGCCGTATCGAGCGTCAGGGTAACCAGAATCCTCTTGTCCATGTGTACCGCTATGTGACCGAAGGAACCTTTGACGCATACCTCTGGCAGACGGTGGAGAATAAGCAAAAATTCATCAGTCAGATCATGACTTCTAAATCGCCGGTGCGTTCCTGCGATGATGTGGACGAAACGGCGCTTTCCTTTGCCGAGATCAAAGCCCTGTGCGCCGGAGATCCCCGCATCAAGGAGCGTATGGATTTGGATGTGGAGGTATCCCGCCTGAAGCTGATGAAAGCCGACCACCAGAGCAAGCAATATCGTCTGGAGGACCAGTTGCTCAAATACTTCCCGGAGGAAATTGAAAAGCACAAAGGTTTTATCATGGGCTTTGAATCTGACCTGGAGGTTTTGGCAGTTCACCCGCACCCGGAGGACGGTTTTGCTGGTATGGAAATCCGCGGCGATCTGCTGACCGATAAGGAGAACGCCGGCGCAGCCCTTTTGGATGCCTGCAAGGAGGTCAAAACCTCCGATCCGGTGCAGATCGGCAGCTACCGGGGCTATGCCATATCCGTGGAATTTTCCGCTTGGAAACAGGAGTATACGCTCCTGCTGAAAGGACAGATGACCCACCGGGCAACCCTTGGTACAGACCCGCGCGGAAATCTTACCCGTATCGACAACGCACTGGCGCAGATGCCCCAGCGTTTGGAAGCGGTCAAAAATCAGCTGGAGAACCTTTACCAGCAGCAGGCCGCAGCCAAGGAGGAAGTAGGAAAGCCGTTCCCCTTTGAGGACGATCTGCGGGTCAAGTCCGCCCGTCTGGTGGAACTGGACACCTTGCTGAACATTGACGGCAAGGGTCATGCCCAGCCGGAAACTGTGGTTGCCAAGAGTGCGCGGCCATCGGTGCTGGACAGCCTGAAACGCCCTATGCCGCCACGCAGCCTTGAAAAGAAACCAAAACAACACGAGGAGGTACGATGATTATGAATGCAACAGATTGGAATACAGCTCTTTATGAGAAAATGTCTGATGAACAGGATAAATTCCGGGACTGGCTGAAAAGCCAGCCCCCGGAGGAAATCCTGCACCACACCTATGAGTACACGGTGCGGGAGGACATCGTGATGGCGATGGAGCAGCTGGAGCTGACCGACGCACAGGCCCAGGCGCTTTTGGAATCTCCCTCGCCGCTGGCGGATGTGTACCGTTATTTTGAAAAGCTGGAGACCGGCTATATGGATATGATCCGGGACAGCATTGAAAACCGTGCCGATGATGTGTGCAAGGCGCAGGAAGAATTACGAACTGCCCCTCTCTACCCCCATTCTGCCGCCTATGCGTCCGAGCATGGAGAGATGGCACAATATAACCGTTCGTATCAGGCGAACAGCGCCTGCAAAGAAGCCATTGAACAGGCTATCAGCGCCCACTATGCAGAGAACCGGCTGGATACGGAGGCGGCGGTCAAAGATGTGCTGGAAAAGTTCGGGGCGGAACGGGTACAGTTCATTCTTGCCAACACCATCCAGCACAAGAACCATGACGGGCGTATCTCTCAGGACAATAAAGCCTGGGCAAAAACCATTCCCATGCTGGAGGACAGCGGCGCTTCCCGCCACAGTGACTATCTGGTGGTAGATCAGGTCAATCCCGGTTTGACCGACCTGTTCACCAGACAGTTCCGAAAAGTCGCTCAAGAACAGCAGAAAAGTTCTGTCCTGCAAAAGCTCAAGCAGGAACCGCCTGCCCGCAAGCCTGCCGCCCCGAAAAAACGGGAGCCGGAGCGATAACTATGGCAAAGCGCAAGCGGGATGTTCCGGTGCTGTTTTGGGTGTCAGCAGAGGAACTGGAGTTGATCCATCAAAAGATGCAGCAATACGGGACAGAGAATTTGAGCGCCTATCTGCGGAAAATGGCGCTGGATGGTTATGTGGTCAAGCTGGAACTGCCAGAGCTGAAGGAGTTGGTCTCCCTGATGCGCCGAAGCAGCAACAACTTGAACCAGCTGACCCGCAAAGTGCATGAGACCGGGCGGGTTTATAATGCTGACTTGGAGGATATATCCCAGCGGCAGGAACAACTGTGGGAGGGGGTGAAGGAAATCCTTACCCAACTCTCAAAACTTTCATAACAGGGATAGATACTCCATTTGCGGAGGGAGGAACGGCGTTTCTTCGCCGCACCTTCCTCCGCTTTTTCTTTTTGTCTGTATCCTTGTCTTTTGCCTGTCCGTACCGGATAATATGAGTAGAATAAGAAGCGTAGCAAAGGAGTGAAAACAGATGCTGACCTTTGAAAAGGTGCTGGAGATTTTTGCGGATTACCTGACCGCAGACGAGACCATAGAAGTTTATATCAGCCGCCATGGATGTGTAAGAGTTGAATTTGACCAAGATTTTCACTATTGCTCTGGCGAGGTGTGCCATACTCCCAAGGAACTGTTCGACCTCTTAGCTGATGATTACCGGACTTATCTGGAGATTGAACTGACTAAAGGAAAACGGGAAGTGACGGAAGATGATGAGAGAGAAGCGGATGCCCTGTGCAAACGGCATCTGGAGTGTTGGAGGGAGGAACAGGAATGAAAATTTTGAAATGTCTGCTGATGATCGTAACTGCACCGGTCGTTTTGGTGTTGACGCTTTTTGTCTGGCTCTGCACGGGGCTGATCTACATATCCGGTCTGGTGCTTGGTCTACTAAGCACGGTAATTGCTCTGCTTGGCGTGGCTGTGCTGATTACCTATTCCCCGCAGAATGGTGTGGTTTTGCTGGTTATGGCATTTTTGATTAGCCCGATGGGGCTGCCGCTGGCTGCGATCTGGCTGCTGGGAAAGGTGCAGAGTTTGAAATTTGCGATACAGGATTGGGTGTATGGGTAAATGATGTGAATATAATTTGGAATGAAAAAGAAGCAGGACAATGGGAGATGAGACCCAATGCCCTGCTTCTCTGTTTATTCGGAACGAACTGTAATATATTTTTGATTGCGACTTTTAGGTTTATCGGGAATAGTCATTTCTAATTGCCCGGATTCTAAAAGCGGATTGATATGCTTCAAAGTGAAGTTTCTTAAATCTTTGAAGCCGCAAAATACTGCAAGCTCTTTCTTGGATTTTGGTGTTGTGCAAAAAGCCAAAATCTGTTTGGACACCGTTGATAGTTCAATAACTTGGTGGGTAACTTGGTGGATAACTTGGTGGGCGTCACCCTCTAAGTTGTAGTTTACATTTTTCAAGATGACCCTGAAATCTGTTGCTGTTGAGGAAAATTCGGGCTTATATGCCTCTGTGTATCCAGGCAGCTTTTCGGTTTCACTGACGATTTTGCGTAGACCACTTCCACGGCGTTCCATGTACTTCATGCGGTGGAACAGGTCAGCAATCACAGGGTTTCGTCGCATGGAACGGATACTGTAAATATCGTATTCCTGAATTGAGCCGCCGCCAAACATACCGCCCGGAGATGTGATTTCCACCCGATCATCAAACATATCAATATGGATTTCGCTGCCAAGCACAATATAATCACGATGGATAAGCGCATTAACAAGAGCCTCTGTCACAGCTCGTTCAGCATAATCCGGCTTGTCTACACGATACTGTGCCTCTTTGACAAAACGGACTTTGGAATTATTGCGAATAAATTCACTGCCGCTTTTCAGTAGATAAATCAGATTCCCTTCGTATTCTTTATCGTCCAATGCATCATCAAAGATAGAGCCTTTTTCCAAGCCATTCCACCGGGTACAGAACATACGAGAGTTATAAACCGTGTGCTGATCGGTCATGAGCTTTCCGGCATTGGTCAAGACCCCATTTTTGTCAGCCAAACCGAAGGAGACATAATCGGATGGCTCAAAGCGGAGACCAGTCCGTTCCAGATAGGTTGCTTCCAGAAGTGTAAAGCTGTAATCCTTTTTTACCGCATCTGTTGTTAGGGTATCAAAGGACTGATTGGTTCCCTTTAAGATCAGTTCATTCACAATGTAATCAGGGGCAATTACGCTTTCATTTCCAACACGGATATATGCTTCCATTACGCCGTCTGCCTTGTAATAATATGGGGTGCTGCGGCCGGGAGAAACCTCCAGAGCTAATAGATTTTTACCATCTTCCTGCAATGGCTTTAAGATAAACTGCGGTAATGGTGTGATACGTTCTTTGATTAAGCGGCTGATCGCCTCAGCATCCTTTTGAACATCAGACAAGCCGATAGGCTTCCGGTCATCAGAGACCCCGAAAAACAGAGTGCCGCCGATTCCATTGGAAAAGGCACTGACACTTTTTAACCAGCTTTTTGGCTTTTTTGTTTCGAGAGCAACTTTGAAATCACATTCGGTTGCTTCAGCAATGAGCTGTTCTATCATAAAATCCCTCCTTTGAGGTATTGGTAGTTTCTTTATATTATACCCATAAGGAGAGTTTATTTCAACGATAGGCACAAAGAGTTCAGAGAAAATATTTTGAGAGGAGGGCTTTTTATGGCAACTACAAGAATCATGCCGCTTCATGTCGGCAAAGGCCGCACAGAGAGTCGGGCGATCAGTGACATCATCGACTATGTAGCAAATCCACAGAAAACAGATGACGGCAAGCTCATTACCAGCTATGCGTGTGACAGCCGGACTGCGGATGCAGAGTTTCTTCTGGCAAAGCGGCAGTACATTGCCGCTACCGGACGAGTGCGTGGCGCGGATGATGTGATTGCCTATCATGTGCGCCAGTCCTTCCGCCCCGGTGAGATTACCCAAGAAGAAGCAAACCGGCTGGGCGTAGAATTTGCAAGGCGTTTTACTAAAGGCAATCATGCCTTTGTGGTCTGCACTCACATAGACAAGTCGCACATTCATAATCACATTATCTGGTCATCGGTCAGCTTAGAATATGATCGGAAGTTCCGCAATTTTTGGGGCAGCACCAAGGCGGTTCGCCGGCTAAGTGACACCATCTGTATTGAGAATGGACTGCCCATTGTAGAGAATCCGAAACCTCACGGAAAGAGCTATAACAAATGGCTGGGCGATCAGGCAAAGCTCTCTCACCGAGAGCTGCTTCGTGTGGCGATTGACAACGCATTATCACAAAGTCCT
>ENA-OPCE01001123-OPCE01001123.1-human-gut-metagenome-genome-assembly--contig:-NODE-1123-length-17966-cov-18.788175_pt1 | contig 17966 bp, 16 predicted proteins | sample MGYA00241247_ERZ501474 | MGnify/ENA primary metagenome ERZ501474 (study PRJEB25962, sample SAMEA2042572) | human gut metagenome | biome: human gut; feature: human-associated habitat; material: faeces... | reverse complement strand
TGCGACAATTTTCGCAACACTTATACAAATTTTTTCTGACAGATAAAATAAAACCATACCTGCTCCTTCGCACTGAAGGGGAGGTACGGTTTCTCTTTTTAGAATTCATCAATTCCAGTGATGAATCCATTTTTTAGTAATTCTTTCGCAGCAATTCGTTTTGCCCTTGTTAGCCGCATACGCACACTTTCCGGACGGATCCCAAGATCTGCTGCAATTTCTGCGTCTGCTTGCCCAAGAATATATTTTCGCTCTAAAAGCAGTCGTATGTCCGTGGGCATTTGTTTCCAGACAGTATGGAAAAGTTGAAGCTTTTCATGATGCCCTACTTGAGCCTCTAAATCATTGGAATCTTTTACATACGGTTCGAGTTCATCCAAGCTTTCCAAGGTGATCCGCTTTTGACGGATCAGAAGGTTGATTGCTAAATTCCGGGTGACTGTCACAGCGTAGGAAACCTGCCGCTTAGGGGAAAGACTTCGGATTGTGTCCAAATTTTCAATAAGTTTGACAACGGAATCTTGTACAATGTCGTCTATATCTTCGGTAGAGTTCAAGTATTTGCGTGCCTCTCTATAAAGCAGCTTATGGTAGGCTTTATAGAACATCTGGACATAAGTGCTATCGTCAGCGCTCTTTGGGATTATTGACTTTTCGTCTATCATGATCGCTGCCTTCGATCTTTTTCTCATTATTTGCCAAGAAGGAATCTACAATTGTGTTAATTATTCTTCTGTAATCGGGGGAAAGGCGCCTGCACTTCTCAAGAAACTCAGCCTGAGAGATTTGCGCGACGAACACGTCGGAAGAAGGAAAAGCCTCTGCGCTACCGCAAAGTAGATAGTCCACGCTTACATGGAATAAACGGGCAATTGTGATTATCACATCGTAAGACGGCATACATCTTCCTGACTCATACTGGGAAATCATGGAATCACTGACATGCAGTTTTTCGGCCAATTCCTTCTTTTTCCACCCTTTATCCTCACGGAGTGATATCAGACGTTCTGCAAATGTTTGCATGGTTTCCCCCCTTTTATGCTTTCCGAACTGTAGCTTAAGTATCATACAATATTTTTGTTGAGATTTCAGGAAACCGAAGAAATACAATACATATCAGATGAACAATGTAGTAATTCTACGGAACACGGCAAAAAACATGCTTATTACTAATTTTTTGAGATTTTGTGTTGCAGAATTGATGTTGGATTGTCTTATATTATGTAAGTTCAATGGCAGTATAGAACATACATAGAGGAGATTTCCATTGTACCAGAAGAAGCATAAGTCCCAGACGGAGTTAGCGGCAGCCTTCTACGAAACATACAAGAAACGGATATACCAGATCGCACGGTATCTTTCGCCCGATGAAGATGCATGCAGTGAGCTGGTACAGGAAACCCTTTGCGCGTTACTGGATCATCTGGATTTGCTGGAGAGTCTGCATCCTGAGCAGATTGAAGTGTATATTGCGAGGACAATGCACAACATTAAAATCAATGCATATAGGAGGTCTAAGAAACTGTCTTTTGTCAGTTTCGAGGAAATGGACTCACAAAATCTATCAGGGAACTTGGATGAACAGATGGAGAATATGACGACGCATTTGGAGGTACTCCATCTCATGGAAAAGCTGTCGTTGGAGGACAGATTGCTACTGCGCGGGAAGTACATTGAAGGGAAATCGGCTCAAGAACTTGCAGAAATGCTGGGGTGCAAGCCGGATTCCATTCGCATGAAGATGCTGCGCGCTAGAAGGCGGGCTTTTCATATTTTGCAGGAAAGGTAAGGTTTGTATCGGTGGACAACGAGATTCAAGACAAGTACATGGACGCAGTCCTTGCTATGCTAATGGACGAATACGCTGAGGCAGAAGCTGCGATGCTTTTACAGAACAGCAAAGATGAGATTCCAGAAGTAGAGATGCCAGAGGAACTGGACAGGAAGTGTCAGGCACTGATCCGAAAGAAATTTGTGCGGAAAAAGCGCCAGCATGCACTTGAGGCTTTGGGGAGAGCTTCCAAATGGGCTGCGGTCCTCACAATTATACTGCTGGGCACATTTTCTGCTCTGTTTTTGACGGTGGATGCAGTCCGAACGCCTGTGATTAACCTTTATCTAAAGAATATGGGGAATCATTCGGTCTTAACCATTGGACAACCGAGTCAGCAGTCCATGCAGGAAAGTCTGGGAGACGGATTCACAGATATTCTGGTTAGTAAATTGGCGGAATTGCTTCCAGCAGGGTACACTTTAGACGAAGGGTACTTCGATGAAAACGGTGTCGGCTTTGCATGTTTTACAAACCGGGAGAAATCGGATATTAACCTCAACATTATGAATGGCAATTCCTTTTATGCGGTGGACACAGAAAATTGTGATATATGCGAGAGGCTTTCAGGAGAGGGAATCGAGGGTTACTACATAGAGAAGGGAGATCGAAAATCAGTGGTATGGCTGAATAATTCCGAAGGCAAAATCTACACATTGGCATCAGGCGCTTTAGGAAAGGACAGCCTTCTGCAAATTGCAAACACATTACAAGGGCTTGAAGACACAAATTCATAATAATGATCAGAAAGGAAATCTTATGAAACGTTTTGCTTCTTTTTTGCTCGCTTTTGTTCTGGTTTTTTCCATGGCAATTCCTGCATTTGCCACAGAGAATCCGCAGGTACAGCGTAGATTTAAGCATATTATTAGCTTTGGCACCAGCATTACGTACGGAGACTGGGGAATTGCCACATGCAGTTCGTCGGTCATAATTGATTCAGGATATAAAGTTAGTTTGACGCTGACGCTGCAGAAATCGAGTGGAAATGATGTCTGGGAAGACGTGGAATCCTGGTCGTCAGAAGGAAATGCGGGAGCCGCGATTTCGGAGCGCCGTGCGCTTTACAGTAAATATAGCTATCGCGTTAAGGCTACAGCCACAGTGTATGACCTGAATGGGAACTGGATTGAAAGCGAGACCCAAATTGACTACTGACTTGCGATACGCCACCATTCTGCCGGATACGGCATTTCTGTGTGCTGCGGTGGTCGATTACTATTATTCCTGTGCTATAACCAATACATCCCTACAAAAACACTGACCCAAGACCCCGTGATGCATATATAGACGTTTCCCTCGAAAGGCGTCCATGAAAAATCCCTCATGCCGGTTTCGAAAGCCTTGGCGACCCCTTTTTAAAACGCGAACAGCGCAGGCGATTTCCAAGTCGCCTGCGCTGTTCTTTCCTGTGACACCGTTCTCCAACTTCCGCTATCAAAACATGACGGATATTGGAGAGCGGTGTCGTTTCTATTTGCTTTGTTCGGCAAGATTTTGCCAACAGTGTACTAAAAAGCAGAAATTCTCTGATTTGCACGAGAAATCATCGGTATTCTTACCCCCAATTCGTGCGCCTCCTTCTGAAATTTGAACTAACTTGTCAAATTTCAATTCTAAGGAGGTCTGCGTTATGGCAGATAAGGAAAAATATGTGATCAAAATTCAGGGGCAACTAGTGGAAGTGTCCCCGGAAGTTTACTATGCTTATTTTCATATGGAGCGGCAGGAGCGCTGGCAGGAGGAGAAACAACAGGAACACGGGGTTATGTCCTATGATGCTTTGGATAACGCTGAAACGGTTGGGCAAGAAAATATTGCGGATGCTGGCAGCCCCGGATTGGAAGAAAACATAATTGCTGAGGAGCTTCGGAGCAGGGTTCGACATGCTGTGGCAGCACTTCCCAAGGCAGAACGGGAGCTTATTCAGGCAATCTATTACGAAGGGCTGAGTGAGCGTGTGTATGCGAAACAGCACGGGATCAGCCAGAGAGGAGCCAATAAACAGCGCAGAAAAATCCTGTCGAAGTTAAAAATGTTTTTAGATTTTATGGGAATTTTTTGACTTTTTGTTCTCAGAAGTTTCTTAAAACCGGATAAGTAGTGAGGGAAACTTTCCTGAAACGTCAGGAGAATCCGTCATGAACCTTGTCAATTACATATCCAGAAGCGGAAATACATCCGCTGGTGTGCCATGCAAAGACAGAGAATTGGCAAGCGACATTGAAAAATGCGCGATGACCCACCTGTGCAGTCTATCTGCATCAATGCGGCAAGGAAGGTGGTTAGCGGGTCCGTTGGTTCAGAAAACAGGCCGTGGCCGACCTGTCTCGCGATGACAGCACCAGTGTTGGTACTCCTGCCCAGCCACAGCTACACGCAATGGGGGCAGCTCGGAGAGATCCTCGGAGGGGTGAAAGTCCCGTGACGCGCAGCCAAGCGCGGTTTCCGTTTCTGCCCTCGCCTGGGGAAGTAGTGTCGGAATACAGGCAATATGTTCAATCAAATTTCAGAAGGGTGCCGCCCTGCTGTATCAAAATAGATGCGGCAGGGCGGCTTTTTAAGGAGAATTCTATGAATGCCAATGTGAATTATTGCAGCGTCATTATCCTGCTGCGTCAGCTGGTGGCAGCAGGTCACTGCACAAAAAAGGAAGCCAACAGAATCGCTGCTCGGATCGCAAGAAAGACCGGTGCAGACCTGATTCTTTCTATATAAAATTATCGAATTAACACTAGCTATTCCGGAAAAGGTGTGGTAATGTGTGTTGCTAATAAGGGGGTGAAGGAATGACAACGGCAAGGGGTAACCTGGCGAGAAAGCAGATTTTCATACCAGCTAATGTGCCGGAGGAAGAAATCGTCCTGCGGGTTGCAGCCTACTGCCGTGTCAGTACGGACTCCGATGACCAAATCAACAGCTTCACTGCGCAGAACAGTCACTACATGGAAATGATCACTGCCCATGACCGGTGGGAGTTGGTGGACATCTATGCAGATGAAGGCATCACCGGAACTTCCGCGAAAAAGCGGAAGGATTTCCAGAGACTGCTTGCAGACTGTCGGAATGGACGAATCGACAAGGTGCTGGTGAAGTCCATATCCCGATTCGCGCGAAATACCACCGAGTGTCTGGAGGCTGTCCGGGAACTCAAATCCCTTGGGATCAGCATCTTCTTCGAGGAACACAACATTGATACCAAGATGGTGTCCAGCGAGATGCTGACGGCGGTGATTGCTTCCTGCGCACAGGCGGAGAGCGAGTCCATATCCCGAAATATGCGGTGGAGCGTTCAGAAGCGAATGGAGAGCGGCACGTTTAATACCTGCCGCGCGGCGACTGGATTCCGACTGAGTGAGGATGGCCTCCGGATCGCTCCGGAGGAAGCACCTGTGATCTATGGTATTTTTGCGGATTACCTGCAGGGGAAGAATTCCAGAGAGATTGCGGAGAGACTGAACGCCGAGAATGCACTTGGAAGGGTGTGGAATCGACAGACGATCGACTACATGCTGAAAAATGAGCGCTATGCGGGGAATGCATTACTGCACAAAAGATATAATACAGATACCTTTCCGAAAAAGACGAAAGTAAACAGGGGAGAGCGCCCCATGTATTATGTGGCGAACAGCAACTCGGCTATCATTGAACAGGAGTTGTTTGACCAGGCAACAGAACTGCGAAAGGCTCGCAGAAAACCAGCAATTCAGGGACAAGCCAGATTTCTCGCAAGAAGATTGCGCTGTGGCTGCTGTGGCAGCTTACTTAGATCAAAGCAGGTCGGGGGGATATGGTACTGGGTTTGCAGGACGCATGAGGAATCTATCAAAGCGTGTCCGCTGTTCCCGGTTTCCGAGACCGAAATATTTGGCGCTTTCCTTCGGCTTCACTTTAAGCTGAGAAACCACCCGGAAGTGCTTTATTTCCTGTTAAAGCAGGAACAGAGAATCCGGAACCGTCGGATGCTTTGGAGTCCTGCAGCCATTGAATTGAACAAGGAAATATCCGATATTTTAGATCAGAGTCACACACTATCCTTGCTGAACAGGCAGGGGATGGTTGACCCTGATATTTTTATAACCAAAAACAATCAGCTGGCAGAGCAGCTCCGCCAAGCTAAGCAGCAGAAAATACGGCTTCAGGAATTAGAGAGCAGCGAAACCATTGACGCAACACGGCAGACGCAGGAAGCGCTGCTGGCAGGGCCGGAGATTTTGGATGCCTTCGATGAGGAACTGTTCTGCGAGCTGATTGACAGAATCACAGTGCAGAGTAATACGCAAGTCCGCTTCCGGCTGAAAAACGGGCTGGAGCTGACGGAATCTATGGAAAGGACGGTGAGGTGATGGGTACAAAACGAAAGCTGCCATTTGGCTATAAAATGGAATCAGGGAGAATCGCTGTTGACGCTACGGAAAGCCACTGGGTGTCCCACCTGTTTTCCAGATACAATATGGGAGTCAGTATTCAGGAACTGGCGAATTTTATGAATGATACCGCAGTACGGTATGATCCCAATAAACCATGGAACAAAAATATGGTGGCGAGGATCCTGGCAGATACGCGGTATCTGGGAGAAAGTGGATTCCCGGTTTTGGTGGACGCTTCGGTTTTCTTGAACACGGAGGAAAAACGAAAGAAAAAAGCTCCTGCTGTGCAGAAGACGGAAGCACAGACCGTACTGAGAAGGAAGTGCGGATTCCGGATTACACCCCATATAGAGCACGAGGTGTTGTATCTGCTGAATTGCCTTACCCAGGATCCAGAGCGCATTGTAACACCACAAATACACCGTGCGCACTCCCAGAGGCTGGATACACTGAAATCCGAGTTGGAGGGACTCATCAGTCAGCTTCTGGTGGATGAAAACCGCACCCGTGAGGTGCTGCGGGAGATCGCCGCAGAAATGTATGCAGACATTGACCCCAGAGAGTACGAAACCCAGCGGCTGCGAAGGCTGTTTCAAAAGGAAGCGCCGCGCTCAGAGCTGGATGCCAATCTTATCGCAATGAGCATATCCGCTGTCCTAGTGGACGGCAATGGGAATGTAAAGATCAGACTGAAAAACGACCAGATCGTGGAAAGGGGTGAGTAAAATGGATGATACTCGCAGGACGGTAACTATCATACCGGCAAAACCGCAGATGGATCAGCGGACGGTCATGCGGCAGCTGCGGGTGGCAGCTTACTGCCGGGTATCCACAGAGGAGGAAGAACAGCAGTCCAGCTATGAAGCGCAATGTACTTATTATACGGACAAAATCATGACCAATCCCGAGTGGACAATGGCAGGCATTTTTGCGGATGAGGGTATCTCGGGGACGTCCACCAAAAACCGGGATGATTTTAACAGGATGATCCGCAGGTGCCGCCAAAGAAAAATTGATCTGATTCTCACTAAATCTATCTCCCGATTCGCGAGAAACACGGTAGATAGCCTGAAGTACATTCGTGCATTGAAAGGTATGGGAATCGGCATCATCTTTGAGAAGGAGAATATCAATACGCTGGAAACGGACACGGAATTGATTATCACCTTCATGAGTGCCTTTGCCCAGTCGGAAAGCGAATCCATCAGTGCCAATGTCCGATGGGGTAAGAGACAGTCTATGAAAGAGGGAAAAGCTTCTGTTAATTTCAAGAAGCTCTATGGGTATTATCTGGATGACGAAGGAAATCCGCAGGTAAATTCAGATCAGGCAGAGGCTGTCCGCAGCATCTATGATCAGTATTTGCAGGGAGCCAGTTTAAGAATGATCAAGCTGAGTTTGGAAGGAAAGGCGGTGCCGAATCCGACGGGCGGAGCAAAGTGGGATATTTCCCAGATCAGGAGCATCCTGGGAAATGAAAAATACTGTGGGGACGTTCTGATGCAGAAGACCTTTACACAGGACTGTATCAACAAAAAGGTTATAAAGAACACGGGACAGCTTCCCATGTATCTGATCCAGAATAATCACCCGGCAATCGTCAGCAGGGAAATATATCGGGCGGTTCAGGCAGAAAAGACCAGGAGATCGGCATCGGCCAGCCCATCAAAAAAGACATCCTCCACAGGCCGCTCCTGTTACGCCAGCAAGTTTGCCTTATCTGAGAGACTGGTGTGCGGGGAGTGCGGCACCCTGTATCGAAGGTGTACATGGAAGCGGGACGGAAAGGCGAGGGTCGTTTGGCGTTGCGTGAGCCGATTGGACTACGGAACAAAATACTGCCACCAGTCACCAACTATGGATGAAGAACCTCTGCAGCAGGCGATCATGGCGGCAATCAATTCCGTAATGGATTCCAAAGGGGCAATTTGCAGCCAGATCACGGAAGCGGCAGTAGAGGAAACAGGGCTTCTTCCGGATTCCACCATGACACTGGGAGAAATCAACCGAAGGCTTGAGGAACTGGAAGCGGAATTCAACGTATTGCTCCAACAGCCTGACAGTGCGGCGAAGAACGCGGAAAAGTTTGGCAGTATTGCCAATGAGATGGCGTCGCTGAAAGAACAGCGTGAAAAAATTGCCGCCCAGCTCCGAAAAGACCAAGCGGTACAGTCACATGTGCATACGATGGAAGCGGCACTAGACGGAATGAGCCACCACATGCAGCGGTGGGACGAGGAAATGATCCGGCAACTGGTACATACGGTAAAAGTGATATCCATTGACCGTATCAAGGTGTACCTGTATGACGGAATGGAGATTGACCAGACAGTCAACCCTTGACAGACGGCGGAATCGTGGTATAATGAACATAGAAAAGGGCGCTGCCGATAGACGGTTAGCCCCCTAGTAAGTGCATTGAAGTAATCGCCGTACTTGTCAGGGTGCCGGCGGTTACTTCTTTTTTATGATCGTAATGATCAAACTGGCAAAGGTGATGAGAACCATGAGCAGCTGGAACAGTTCCTCATATGTAACAACATTCACATCTACCACCCCCTTCCAGTCAGGACAGGGGGTAAAGAAGGATCACCCCCTGAAAGAGGGGGATAACCGCCTACCGTGTTATGGCAGTGCCCGGTTCTCGAAAGAACCATGTTTATTCTACCAAAATGTGACATAGAAGTCAAAACATATTTTCGATATGCCAGCTGTTTTCACGGCTGGCTTTTTTGTTTTTGGAGGTGTGTACCGAATCAGGAAAAAAACGAATTAACCATGGGCAGCCTGTTCGATGGGATCGGCGGCTTTCCTCTGGCGGCGGTGCGAAATGGCATCCGACCGGTGTGGGCGAGCGAAATTGAATCCTTTCCTATCGAGGTGACCAAGTTGCGCTTCCCCAATATGGTTCATGTCGGGGATATCACAAAACTCAATGGTGCGGAGCTGCCACCAGTAAATATCATATGTGGGGGCAGCCCTTGTCAGGATCTCTCGGTGGCCGGAGCCAGAGCCGGTCTGGCCGGTGCGCGTTCCGGCCTTTTTATGGAACAGGTCAGACTTACAAAGGAGATGAGAAATGCAGACGAATTGCGAGGCAGAACAGCTCTCGATATACGACCTCGATTCATGGTGTGGGAGAACGTTCCCGGAGCCTTCTCCAGCGGGGAACCGAAAGGGGAGGACTTCCGGATTGTCCTTGAAGAAATTATCCGAATTGTCTTCGATTCCGTTTATGTCCCTCGACCTTACACCGGGCGCTGGGAATCTGCTGGACGAATTCTACTGGGAGATTCTTTCTCCCTGGCGTGGCACGTCCTTGATGCTCAATACTGGGGCGTCCCCCAGAGACGCCGTCGTATCTACCTTGTGGCAGATTTTGGAGGACAAACCGCACCCAAGATATTATTTGACCAGGAAAGCCTGCCAGGGGATTTTACGCCGTGCGTCCGAACGGGGAAAGCCTCTGCCGGAGCAGCTGCGGATCGCCCTTGAAATTCAGGCAGGACTGAGGGGAGATTCACCCCTGACGGGAGGGAAAACAGCCTTTGCCGCCAACCAGCGGGATGAGGTGCGGAACCTGCACGATATAGCCGGGGCGTTGGGCGCCCAACCGGGTATGAAGCAGCAGACCTTCATTGCGGAGAGCGAACCAGTACTGTGCCTGAACGATCAGGGCGGAGAGGTCATGGATTGCACCGAAAATATTACTGGAAAGCTTCGGGCACAGATGCACAGTCACCAGCCGCTGATTCTGGAATCCAATCAGGAACATGCACGGCTTCGCACAGATGGGCTATCCCCAACGCTGTCGGCATCCATGGGCATGGGCGGAGGATATGTACCTGTGGTATATGAGAATCATGGCATAGATTCCCGGTACACTGGTTCTCATGAGGTGTCCCCAACCATCTCTGCCCGGTGTGGCACAGGCGGAAACAATGTTCCGCTGGTGGAGCAGGAGGCTTCTATCTACTGTATTGTGGGTAACGTCATCGACCGTCAGCCGGAAAACGGCGGGAATGGGTGTGGCTATCAGGAAAAGATTGCCTACACGCTGACAGCCATGGATCGCCATGCGGTCTTCAGCCGTCAGCGGGTGGATGTGTTCACGGAGAATGAGGTCGTCTGCACGGAAAGCGCTCGGCAGCACAAGGATGCCACAGATTTGGTGATGCAGCCTCCTGCTGACGAGGAGGAAACATGTATCCTGCGCAGCGCCAACCTGATTCGCCGCCTGACACCCCTTGAGTGCGAGCGTTTGCAAGGCTTTCCGGACGGGTGGACAAACATCCCAGGGGCTTCGGATTCCGCCCGTTACAAAGCCTTGGGCAACAGTGTGGCTATCCCCTGCGTGGAGTACGTTATGCGGGGAATCGCAATCGTCCTCCGGAGCGAACACAGGAGGCGAGTCTGGATTGTGATTCTCATCGTTGCTGTTGAAAGCACAAGCGCCGGAATCTGAATGAAACCGGCACCCCCGCTGCTTATTTGATTTCTTGTTCGATGTTATCAAAGAGATCGTTGTTGATGAACTCCTGCAGGGCAATCCCCAGCCCATCGCAGAGCTTCTGTAGAGAAACCACACCGGGGTTCTGGCTTTTTGTATTGAGTATGCTGTAAACCGTGGAGGGGGATACTCCGGCACTTCCGGCAAGGGCATTGATGGCGATGCTTCTTTCATCGCACAGCACCAGAATCCTGGCTGCAACTGCTTCTCGGACGTTCATATAACATCATCCTTCTGTACGGTATATCGCTGACTGTATTTTATAAAAAATTGCGATATAAAAGGCTATAAAATGCAGTTGCTTTTCCAGCTTTTTAACATGTTTCTCGACACTGATCGTGCAACCTTAAGAACCACTCGCTAAGCATCTGTACCATAACTGATAGCAGGAATTTTTAGTTGCTTTTCATACCCGCTCACAAGTCTCCACGGCCAACTCATGCAAGCCATTTCGGTTTAAGAGCATACAATAAAACGCATGCCCACACTCAGACTCTATCGTTTCCAGTTTTTGAAGAAGTTCCAGTGCTTTGTCATAAAACCCTGCTTCATAGCGGAGCCTGTTGCGCCTAATATTTATTTTTGAATTGCACTCATAAAAACAATGTGATATAATGAATAAAACGCTTTTTGTAATATAGATTTTGGCATATGGTGTAAAGGAACAAAATCTAGCATTTCGCAGAGATTAATAATCAGATTTAGGATGTGACAAAGAGAATGGCACTTGTGGGAGTCGATTTGTTTGCTGGTGCCGGCGGACTGTCCCTAGGCGCCGAGATGGCCGGGATTAGTGTAAAAGTGGCCGTTGAAAATGATATATATGCTGCACAAACATATCAGGCTAATCATCCGAATACAGTTGTTGTTACCAAAGATATTCAGGAGATCACGGAGCTACAATTGAATCGAGAGGGAAATACTTTAGTCTTGTTTGGAGGGCCGCCATGCCAGGGCTTCTCAACATCTAATCAGAAAACCCGTAATAAGAATAATCCCAAAAACTGGCTATTTCAGGAATTTGTTCGAATTGCAAAAATGACTGAACCTGATTGGATCGTGCTTGAAAATGTTCGTGGCATAATTGAGACTGAAGGAGGATATTTTTCGAATCTTATTTCTAAAGAAATAAGCGAATTGGGATATGCCTGTTCAAGTATGGTGCTATGTGCTTCCGACTATGGTGTTCCTCAAACTCGCTCACGATTCTTTTTAATTGCATCCCACCATGGACTTACTGTTGCCGAACCCCCAAAAAGCAATGAGTTTATCACAGTTAAGGATGCAGTTTCTGATTTGCCAAGTTTGCCCAATGGTGCGAACATCGATGTATTAGCATACAAGACTAACGATGTGTCTGCCTATATTGAGTCATTGCGTCACGGGTTAACAGAATGTAGTGGGCATTTAGTATCTAAAAACTCAAATAAGGTGATCCAGAGATACTCGTTTATTCCGGAGGGGGGAAACTGGAAAGATATTCCGGATAGCCTAATGGATAATTACAAAGACAAAACCCGTTGCCATACTGGAATATATAAAAGATTACGCTCCGATTTGCCAGCACTTACTGTAGGTAATTACAGAAAAAGTATGTTGATACATCCTTGGGAGAATCGTGGTTTATCTGTTCGGGAGGCAGCTAGATTGCAATCTTTTCCTGATTGCTATTCATTTTGCGGTAGTATTGGATTCCAGCAGCAACAAATTGGGAATGCTGTGCCGCCCAAATTAGCAAAAGCGGTTTTTCAGATGATCGTTGATATAGAAATGCAACAACAGAAAAACTCAATTTGAAGTACAACCTTAATTTATTATATAAAGGGGCATAGCAAATGGCTATATATAAAAAGATTGATGGCTTGCGATACTATATGGAACAGTGTGCACTAAGTGGAGAGGCAAATCAGTTTCCACACACGAATGTAAACTATGTTGAGAATTACAAGTATATAGAAGAATATATGAATAAAAACTGTCATGGAGATGTTACTCTGGGTGCTGCAGCTAACGGTAGTGGTCTTCTGACTGATCATGGGCCTGATCATGTAAAAATGGTCATTGAACATGCAGGCGATCTTGTAGGAGATATGTCTTATAGATCTCTTAACGGTTATGAGATTTATCTACTTATGTTAGCTGCGCATTTCCATGATGTTGGAAATGCTCTAGGCAGAGAAGAGCACGAAAAAAGAATAGATGAAATAATGTGCGCCCTTGGCACCAATTTCCCTTTAGACACACCAGAACGCTTAATTGTTTCTAATATTGCAACTGCTCACGGTGGCCAAGCGCCCGACCCGAGACGGGGAAAAGACACACTATTCTATGTGGATACTTTTCAAAATTGCAATGGAATCGCTATTCGTCCGGCGTTGCTTGCGTCAATCCTAAGATTTGCAGATGAGCTTGCTGATGACAATACGCGTGCAAATAGATTCCTGGGACAAATTGATGCAATTCCAGATGCAAATAAAATATATCATGCATATTCATCGGCTCTTGCACCTATCAGCTTTAATGGAAATGTCATTGAATTTCAGTTCTTTATTCCTTTTAAAGACACTCAAAGGAAAATTCCTGAGTATGAAGGCTCTTTCCTTTATGATGAAATAATGAATAGACTTAAAAAATGTTTAAAGGAATTGGAGTATTGCAGGAAATATGCAGAAGGCTTTATTCGAATTACTACCTTGCGTGTTGAAATCAATATTATGGACTCAGTCATTCCGCATCGCCCAATAAAAAAGACCTACTTTACGCTTCGTCTTTCTGGTTACCCTCAAAGCTTACAAGGTAGCATTGATTCCCTAGAATTCGAAAATGGAGAAGCATTAATGAAGGCATTAGCAACACAATCATAATGAAACGGAGGGAGCATCATGTCTGTAAATCCATTTGCCGTAATTAGCCCCGAAGAGCTTGACGCAGAAAAAGCTGCTCATCTATTTGTGGAAATGTACTCAGACTATCCTCAGATTAAGCGTCCTGGAAACATAATAATGACAGGAGCAAGAGGCTGTGGCAAAAGTATGCTGATCCGTTGCTGCCTGCCTGATGTTTTGATGTTGAAAGATAGAAAGAGTTTTTCTGACTTAGAATATTTGGCTTTTCACATTCCTGTAAAAAAAACAAGTCTGTGCCTTTCGGAATTGCGTTTTTTAGACAATCGGCATGCGCCCTACTTGATTAATGAGCATTTTCTCGCACTTAATGTTTTGATGTATGCTCTTTTGAACTTGTCTGTCTTGGATTATCCAGAGTATGACCCTGAAGTGTATAAAGAATTCTTTGAAAAAACATATTGCCGTTATTTGCGAATGAGTGGTTGCAGGGACGATATTAAAGTTGATTATACTTCTTCAAAATCATTTTATTCTTCGCTCTACCGTCACGCAGAGGAGATGCAGGCAGACTTTATACAATATATACTTAGGCTTAATCCGAATGCCGATAAGCTAGACCCCGCATATGATTTGCCAATCTTATCGTATATTCGATTTCTTGTTCCGGTATTTTCGGAATTGGTCAGATTGCCGGGGTTTCCGCAGACAAAAAATGTCTATTTTTTTATTGACGATGCTGACAACTTAAGTTTAACACAAACAAAAATCCTTAATACATGGATTTCGTGTAGAACACAACCAACGATCAGCCTAAAGGTATCTACTCAATACGAACTCTATAAAACATACCTTACATCAAATAATATTTTAATTGAAGCGCCTCATGATTATCAGTCTGTAAATATTTCGTTAAGGTATACCACAAACTATATTGGCAATTTTAAGGATAAAGCGATTGAAATACTTACCAAGCGTTTGCAAAGCGCGGGTATCGATCAATCTCCCGAATCGTTTTTCCCGGTTTATTGTGTGCAAGAAGAAGGAATTCAAGAAGAAATTCGACTGATCAAAGCAACATATCCCATGAATGGTCGCGGTAATCGAATGGATGATGATGTGCGCCGATATGCGGTCCCAAACTACATCAAAAAATTGGGTGGAACGAGAAAAGCTAGATCCAAATTCAGATATGCTGGATTGGACAATATGATTCACTTATCCTCGGGTATTATCAGAAATCTGCTGGATGCAGCAGCAAATATGTACGATGCAGCTTGCGCACAACAGCCAGATGGGGAGCCAGTCCAATGTATTTCGACAGATATACAAAACAGAATTCTACGTGACCAAGCGGATGCTTTCTTGTATACTGAATTGAGACATTCCGGAAATACTTCGGATGATTCAGACAATGGATTGATGCCAATAGTTTCCCCACAAAGCGATATAGAGAAGCTGCAAAATTTGATATGTGCAATGGGGCGAACCTTTCACGAAATTCTTGTATCAGATCGTTCTGAGAGAAAAGTATTTTCCATCGCCTTGTCTAATATCCCGGATGCCGAGCTTAGAAGGGTTTTTAAAATTGGAGTCAGACTTGGTTATCTTCATGAAGCGACAATAGGAAACAAAGAAGGGAATGGAAGGACGTGGCTATATATTCTAAATCGTAGACTGGCACCTACATTTATTCTTGATCCCACGGGTTTTCAAGGATACTTGTTCATGACAAATGATGATCTACACAAAGCTATCCTCACTGGAAAATGCCTTCGCAAAATTGAAGATATAAATGGGAATGATGAAGATGTACAACAATTGTCACTTTTTGACATATGGGAGGAATGATACATGAGTGATAGCACTAAAACAATACCAATACCAGATATTTCTGATGAAATTCCTGATAATTGCGCACTTATTGGTTGCTTGAGTTTTGAACCAAGGTGTCTTTGTATCCCCCTAAATATTGCCTTGAAAGCCAGTCGGGTAGTCATGTTTAGAAACAAGGAATTGCAGGGTGATTCAATTTTGAGAAATGTGGAAGTAATTACAATGCAATATCCTAGCAGCCGTATACTGGATGTATCATTTAAAAAGCCTACAGAACTTGCTAATTCCATGGCGAAAGTTGTTGAAGAATTATCGAAATCCTATGATAACTTGATGATTGATGTGACGACTTTTACACACGAATCCCTTGTCATGCTGCTGAGAATCGTTCATTTATTCCATAGTGGTTTTAAATCAATTCTGTGTGTATATGTTGGTGCTGACCAGTATTCTCCCGGTATGAAAGCCGAAGACACATGGCTGAGTAAAGGATGTAAGGATGTTCGAAATATCATTGGTTTTCCCGGACTGCTTCGCCCTATTGAAAAAACAAGCTTGGTTATCTTGGCTGGCTTTGAGATGGAGAGGGCGACTCGCCTGATTGAATTAATAGAACCAGACAGGTTGATTTTAGGAAATGGAATTGATCCGATAAATAAAAATCACTCTGAGAAAATGGCGTATTTTCAAAGAAAATTTCACCTATGGCAGTTAGAATTCAAGAATATTGAACATAATTGTTTTGATTTTTCTTGTAAAGACATTGAACAAACTATTCAGCAGATTAAGAATATAATTTCTCAAAGACCCAATGATAATTATATTCTAGTCCCATTAAATACAAAGTTATCGACTATTGCAGCAACTTTGGTCGGACTCGAAAATCGACGCATTCAATTATGCTATGCAATACCGGAAATTTATAATGTAAATAATTATGCAATGCCTGGAGACAATGTTACGATTGTAGATTTGTATGAATTCTCAGAATTTCAATAACTCAAGGGAGCATAGGGGATCAAGTAAAGCTTGGCATGTCGAAAGTTGATTTTTAGTTTTATCATTATTTTGAGCGTTAGGTCAGCACGGAAAAAGTGCATCTAAAGTGTTGCATAGACACAAAGCCTCTGAAATCTTCGGGTTTCGGAGGTTTTCTTTTGCTTTCGGCGCTTACTTTTTTGAAGCGATTTTGGGGTAAAAAACATCGAAGGGTATTTGATGGATTCTCAGTTTTATTCGATATTTTTAGAACATTTTTGACTGATAAAACAGGAATTTAGTCATGTTCGTGGATAAACAGAAACCATTATAATCCACTAAAGTACACCCAGTTCCAGATAGCGTGCAAAACTCAAAATCCATTGGGCTAATCCCCCGTGCGGGTTCGACCCCCGCCACCGACACCAAACCAATATAATCCGAACCAAATCTTCCCTGCGGGAGATGGGTTCGGATTATTTGTTTTCTTTGGGAGGTTTGAGGAAACACATTTCCGAAACGGCGTTGTCAAGCGGGCGGAATCCAAGCCGCGAGGGTCAAGGAAAAAGAAACGGATTTGGATAGCTGGGGTACGATTGCCTGACAGTTCCTTTTTATTCTTTGAAAAACGCTACCACGACAGCGCCGGGACCTGCATGGGTTCCGATTACGCTTCCTACGGTCGTGTAGCGGACTTCTTTCAGGTTGCCTTCCCAAATGTGACGGCTGTCCTCAATATATTTCAGCAGCAGCGCGTCAGAGATCCCACTATAGCCAAGCAGAACCGGCTTGCTGAAATCAATGCCGCCGGCCTTATCAATCTCCTGAATGAGCAGATTGTTTCCCATCTTCGAGCCGCGCGCTTTTCCCAGCAGGTGGATCTCACCGTCAATGACGGAAAGCACAGGCTTGATATTCAGCACCCCTCCGGCGAATGCGGCTGTCTTTGAAATGCGGCCGCCCCGCTTGAGGTATTCAAGTGTATCCACCAGTGCAACAACAACGATCTTTTTCTTCTCTTCCTCCAGAACCCGCGCAATTTCCTCCGCAGACATTCCTGCATCCAAAAGCCGGAACGCAAGCTCCACCAGAATGCCTGTGCCCATTGCCGCGCTTGTCCCGTCCACAACATAGACGTTTTCATAATCAGACGCCGCAATCATGGCGCTTTGATATGTGCCGGAAAACTTGGACGCGAGGGTAATGACAACGGCGGCTTCTCCCGCCTGCCTGGCCTTTTCAAATTCCTTCATAAAGGCATCCGGAGTTGCCTGACTGGTGGTAGGCAGCACATCGCTTTCGATGAGCTTTTCATAAAATGTTTTGTTGTCGATGGTCACGCCATCGACATATTCTTCCTGACCGAAATGCACGGTGAGGGGTACCGTATATACCCGTGCCTTGACCTCAGGAACCAGATCCGCAGTAGAATCAACGATAATCCTTGTTTTCAATTTCATTACATCTCCTTGCGTTCTTCGCTATTTTGAGCAACAACCTCAAGACTTCCGCTGATGGCAGAAAGGCTGCGGTAGAATGCCGTTCGTTCGTCCTCTGTGAGGGTATGGCTGATCGTATCCAGGACAGCGCCAATTTTC
>ENA-OPCE01001119-OPCE01001119.1-human-gut-metagenome-genome-assembly--contig:-NODE-1119-length-18036-cov-6.845615_pt1 | contig 18036 bp, 18 predicted proteins | sample MGYA00241247_ERZ501474 | MGnify/ENA primary metagenome ERZ501474 (study PRJEB25962, sample SAMEA2042572) | human gut metagenome | biome: human gut; feature: human-associated habitat; material: faeces... | reverse complement strand
CGTCGATCAGCCGCTTCCGGCTGGACGTGTTGAAGCAGCACATCAGGTTGATTTCTTCCACGGTAAAGTTTTTCATATCAGAGTTCCATATCCTTTCCTTTGTTTTTCTGCGGCTTCGGTGTGTGGGTCGGCTGTGCCTTCTGCGCGGATTTCAGCTTGTCGCGGATGGATTCACGGGTAGCGGGCTTCTTCGGGATGGTGTCGTAGACGGCAGTTCCGGCATCCTCCACATACGAACGGACATACTGGATGCTCTCAGAAAAGCGAATGGGGCGGTTCTTGTCCTCGATGTTGGTCAGCCGGACTTCATCGGCGGCAAAATCAACCGCGTCAATTCTGCACTTGATCCCTTCCACATTCAGCGTCGCGCCGACAGGAATGTAATCTGCGCCTTTGAGTTCCTTGAAGGTCTCGCCGTCCTTGCTGAGAAAGACATCTGCGCCGGACTTCCAGAGCTTGTGAGAACCGGCTACCCACGCGGCTTCACGGAAGCCGGTCACCGGCATGGAGGGCTTGCCGCGTACCTTCTTCTCAAGGAGCTTTGTGCCGAGCAAGGGTGCGGCTTTTTCCGCGTCCTTGCCGTACAGCTCAAAATAGCCATTCTGGGCAAAGCAGACCAGCGCGTCCGGATGAGCCTTTTTGACTGCCTCATATTTGCGGAGTTCTGCGACGGGCAGAGGTGAAAGCGCCTCTGTCCTTTCTGCATCCGGCAGTCTGTCACGGCGGCTTTTCTGTTTGGACAGCACTTCCGTCAGAGCATCCGCGTCCTTCGGGAGCGTCTGGTGGGTTTTGACGCCGCCATGCTCACCGACCAGAGCCATTGCTGCATCGAAGCTGCTGCGGCAGGGCGCATCCAGCACAAAGCCATCTGCGAAGGTCAGCCGGTCATGATCCGGCGCAACCGAGTTCTGCGCCACATTTGCCGCCTGTTCCCGGTAGTTGATCTCAAAGACATCTCCGAAGACCTTGCCGTGCTTGAGGGTTTTCGGGATAATGACACGGGCAACGCACTCGTCGTAGGTCTGCTCCGCATAGAAACGGAAGGTGTTGTGATCTCGCGTTCCCTGAATAAAGACCTGATTTTCGTTGAGACAGTGCGTTCCGTGAGGACGGCAGAACCACATCAGCGTCTTGTCTTCGGGATTCTGGCTTTCGGCGGCGCGGCGGATGATGCGCTTGTCGATGTCGAAGTCTTCCTTGTAGCTGTCTACATGACTGTCCACGAGCTTCTGCAGCTCCGCAACGATGTCAACGTCTGTATATTTCTTCATGCGTCTCCTTTCTCACAACTCCATGTCGTGCGTTTTGGATTTGACCGGAGATTTCTTCTCCGACTGCTGTTTTGCGGCAGCTTTGAGCTGATCGCGGATGGAGGGCTTTTCCTGCTTCTGCTCCTGCCTGACGTATTCCAGCGTCGGCATCAGCTCACGGTAGCAGCCCTGTGTTTTTCGCGCCGCATGACGGCGATGGATTTTGAACAGCGGCTCACCGTTCTGCGTGACCGTGTTGCCCTCGATCCTGACGCCGTTCCGCGCCAGCAGATTGAAGGAATGGTTAGAGACGCGATAGGACGCCCGCATTCCGTCGTTGTTATAGGCAATCTGCCCCTTGAGCGTGTCCATGACGGCAGCTTTGATCTCCTTCTCTTCGGCAGTCAGTCGGTGAGCCTTCGGTGCTTCCTCCGGCATGGGGGCAATGGGAGAATTGACCTCCACGGTTTTTACCTCAATAGAGGTAATCTCATCGCTTTCCCATGCAACGACCTCCGGGTCTCTTTCCGCTACTTTCTCAGAAGTGACTTCCTTCTGGGGTTCGGTCTGCTGACGGAACGCATCGACGAAAAGGGCTGTCAGTCCGGGATTGGGTTTATCCACAAGGAAGCGGGAGGCGTTTTCGGGGCAGACATCAACGGTCTTCGCCCATTCCTTGAGGGGCTGGGGAATGCGCCCGTCAAAGTCTTTCTGCTGAATGGTGTTTGCGAGGACATACCGGACGCGCTCCGGAGAGAACTGCTCAAGGACGCTTTTCACGGCAGCATCCGCATCCAGCCGGTTGTCTCCGTAGTTAGAGCTGATCGCCGCTTCAATCGCGCTGCTGCATTCCTTGTTTGCAGCAAGGGAGGCGCGATATGCTTCCATCTCACCGTCTTCATAGGCGTAATTTGCCGTCTCGCGGTAAATGGGGACTTCCGGCTTTTCCTCCGGAACGGTTTCCTGCTCGACGGACTGTGCCTTCTCTGCCAGCAGCACCTTGAGCTTGGCGTCAATGCCCTCGATCATCTCAGCCGCCGTCTTGCGGATGGTGTCCAGAGAGCTTTTCAGTTCCTTGGTCTCCTTGCCGGATGACCAACCGGCGATGTAGCCGAAGGAATAGTCCGAAGTTTCAATGCCGTACCGTTGGCAGACGGTGTAGGCAACGCTTTCCGCTTCAACCTCCTTGGTGTGCCGATCCTTCTTATCTTCTGGCGCGGCTTTCTCGTCCGGCTTGACGGCGTGGAGCTTTGCGTGGGCGATCTCGTGAATGGCGGTCTTGACCGTCTGGATTTCGCTCATGCCCTCCTGAATGGCAATGCGGCTTTCAACCGGAGAGAAGAATCCCTTTGCACCGCCCGGAATGTCCTCAAAGGAAATAGGGACGGGAGATTCCTGCTTGAGCGCATCGAAGAATGCCTCGTAGTTTTCGACGGTGCCTTTCAGCTCATCGACGATGATGTCCGGAAGCTCCTTGCCGTCCGTCTGGGAAACATCAAAGACACTTACCACCTTGAAGGCAGGACGCAGGACCTCAACCGTTTCCGTGACAGTTTTTCCATCTGCGCCGATCACAGGCTTCTGCGTCACGGGGTCAATCTTCTCACGCTCTTCCTGTGCCTTGTACGGCGCGGGCGCAAGAATCTTGATGCCCTTTTCTCCCTTCATGACCTGACGGTCAAAGTTGCGCTGCCACGAGGTATAACCGGCAACATAGGTTGCCTCCGGCTTCTGCATCGCAATGAGCAGCGTGTTGTTGAAGGAATAGTTGTAGAACTTGGACATCGTGCGGAGATATTCCTTGAACCGCTCGGATTCAAAAAGCTCCTTGATGCCCTGTTCCAGCTTGTCCGTGATCTCGCGGACTTGCTGTGCATTTTTGTTTTCAGCCATCTCAAACCTCCATTTCATATTTGTTCTGGGCAGAAGAAAACCCCGTCTGGGATTTGCTCAGTAAACGAGCCTTTACCTCAGACGGGGTTTCTCTGCGTGTCAGCCGTCGATGAAAGATGTTATCCTCCTTCTCCCATTCAATCAGTCTGTCAAACATCTCCGGGTGCTTTGTGACCGTGTGCAGCAGCTCTTCATCGCTTGCATTGGGACAGAACCAGCAGCCGTTTCTCCGGCAGTGAGCGTAGATCGGGGAAAGCAGCCCGTGATCCTGACAGAGCTTGTAGGCGTCCGCCTCTGTCATGCCGTATTTGGCAAGCAGACTGACCTTCGTTACTCCATCCAGACGAGCAAGGCGTTTTGGCTCATCCTCCGCAATGCCGACATAGCTCACAGTGTCCGGCGAGAGTGCGGCATTGTACTTGCGGACGGGCGGGATTTTGCAGTCCCGATTGACTGCACACATACCAGCCCATGCGAAGCCGCGAACCTCGCCCTTATGCGGTCCGCGGGTGATGACATGATGGAACACATCATCGTAGGTCTTGTCTGCATGAAGAATGGTGAATTTGATGCCCAGTTCCTTTTCACAGAAGGGCTTGAGCCGGTCATAGATGAAGTCCCGATGTTCCGGGACTTCACCGCTTGTGTTCTGATCAAACATAACCTCGCTGAAAATCGCCTCGTCCAGCGGTTCCTTGTGCTGTGCAGCCAGCAGGAGCGTCGCTACGCTGTCTTTGCCTCCACTGCAAGAGGCAACATACTTCGGGCGGCTCATCGGTCGAACTCCATCTTGAAGCTGACATATTTGCCGCCGCTGTCATCCAGACGAATCACCGCATCGTAGAGCTGGGGCTTCTTCGGCGTGTAAAGCCCGGTCATTCGGCACCAGCCCTTGTCCAGCAGCTCCTTTGCAATTCTCTTGGTGAGCTTCTTTTTCTTGCTGGAAAAGAACTTGTTGTCTTCCCACAGGCAGAAGGAGCAAGTCTTGTTCGAGCAGTAGAAGTTACCCTTGCCGACATAGACCGGAGAGCCGCAGCGGGGACACTTGCCGATTTCCTCTTTCCCCGTGCCGAAACGCTGGGCTTCGGCATCAGAAAGAAACGGGTAGGCTTTCACGAGATCCCCGGTCATCTGGACAATGCCGCTGAGGAAGGCGTCTGCATCCGCATTGCCGCGCTCAATCTCCATGAGCGTGTTTTCCCATTCCGCTGTCATCGTGGGAGATGTGATCTGTTCCGGCAGGACGCAGACAAGGTTGCAGCCGTCCTTTGTTGGAATGAGGGATTTGCCCTTGCGTTCAGCAAAGCCGGACTTCACCAGCTTTTCAATGATCCCTGCGCGGGTCGCGGGAGTGCCGAGACCTTTCTTCTCAGTGTCATCGTCGAACTGATCATTTCCGGCAGTCTCCATCGCTGACAGGAGGGTATCTTCTGAAAGCTTTTGTCAAGGGGGTGCGTGGATATTTTTCATATTACTTACGCAGATTCTCTCTCTGCTTCTGCCTGAATAATGCGTTTCAACCTGTCCTCCGCAGTCAAACCGCTACTATGGTCAAAAAACACTTTGACTTTATAATTTGTTTTGCCTTGCTTAATCACAAAAACTCCATCCGGTTTGTTTTTCTCCGAATGGTTATTTGGGGTGGGTAGTGTACTGTTCACAATATTTGTCATACGATATTCCTCCTTGAATGAAAAAGCCCGACAAGGAAAGGTCTGACAACGAAGTTCCGACAACGGACATCAGAAAACCTTTTTTCTTTATCGGGCGATACTATCTTTTTACTATTTCCTTTTTCTTTATAATATTGATTGTCATGGTTGTCAGAGAGGGAAAAGTGCCGCAATATCAAGGCTTTCGGGATTTTTGCCCGACAACCAGACCGACAACCGGCTCGACAACCGAAGCGACAACGGGCTTTTATTTTTGCTTCAACCATTCTTCCGGAAGTCCTAACTGTTCCATTTCCTCTGTCGGGATTTCCTGAAAACCATCCATGCTGTTGTCAGGCTCGTTGTCATTCCTGATACGCTCCCAGCCCTTTTGTCGGCGGTAAGGCTCTGGAAAATACCTCGGATTGCTGAACGCCCTCCAGCCTGTGACAGCGTTATTCATAATGTCGTTGATCTCTCGCAGCTCCCATTGTTTCGGTTCGTCATAATCATGCCCCAGTGCTTCCTTGTAAAGCTGCTTAGAGCAGACTATGCTGCCGGAATAGCGTTCCAAATAGTCTAAAATCTGTCCTGCCTTTGTGTCCTCCGGCATAAAGTCCTTTTGGTGGGCTTTCAGATAAGCGTTCATAGCCGGACTGAATCTCAGACGGAAATTGCCACTTCTGTAAATCTCCATAGCTTCTGCCCACATCTGATTGATATACTCTCTGGAAGCCTGTTCATCTGCCAAAATATGAACCTCAGCCCTTTCAGGATAGACCATAACCGGAACGAAGCGGCGGTTGCCTGTTCGGTCAAGGGGAAGAAAGTCAAGGGTATTAGAAGAACCTCCAAACACACATTGTCTTTTTCTGTCTGCCGGATGTGTTTCATAGGGTATCTTATAGGTTTCCTTTTGGCGGCTCAGAAAGGACTTGATTTCTTCAATGCTCTTAGCGTTGGCGGTTGCAATCATTTCCGACATTTCAATAATCCAATGCCCCTGCATTTTGCGGTACACATTTTCATCATCCAGCTTTTTCAAGTCATCAGAGAACCAGTCATCATTGACCGCAAGCAAACGGAAGAAAGAGGACTTTCCGGCTCCCTGACCGCCCACAAGACAGAGCATAACCTCAAATTTGCACCCCGGCTTAAAAGCTCGTGAGATAGCACCCAGCAGAAACAACTTCAATGCTTCATAGGTGTAATCATCTGTATCAGAACCGAGAAAGCGGTGCAGACAGAAGCGTATGCGTTCTGTTCCGTCCCATTGCAAGGCATTGAGAAAATCACAGACAGGGTGGTAACGATTTTCATTGGCAATAACCGCAACTGCGTCTATGATTTTCTTCTCTACGGTCAATCCATAGTTTTCTTCAAAATATAGGAGCAGATATTTCACATCCACATCCGTCAATGTCGGGCTGTCACGATACCAACCGAGGGGCTTCACAATGTCGATTCTTTCGGTCAGAAGATTTTTTCGGATAGCCCCTTTCAAAAGTGGGTCATATTGCAGAACACGCTTATAATTTGCGGCAGTATTATAAACCTTACCTTTCTCGCTCTGCTCTAAGCTGTTTCGGATTTCTTCTACTGTGCATGGTTCTGTCTGCTGACAGTTCTGCAATTCGCTGTTCAAGTTTTAACACCTCCTTTCTCTGTTCTGCCACAAGTGCTTTTCGTTCCTCCAATGAACCATACAGAAGAATATCAAGTAGATATTCGATATAGTTCTTCTTATACAGTGCTTCTGCAAACAGGGGATTCCATTCCTCATCCGGCTGTTTAGGAGCGTATTTCTTTTCCCATTCTCTAAGAAGATGAAAATAATCCGTCAGCACCTTGTAGCAATGATTTTCTTCTTTTTGATACTTCTGTTCCGGTGTCGGCTCACGAATACGAGGGCGGACACTGGGCTTTTGTCGGCTGTCATAGTTAAGACCAAAATCTTCAGCAAGTTTGACAGCAGCTTCCCTCAGCCCGATACCGAATAGCTTCGCTGTCAGATCAACAACGTCTCCAGTTGCTCCGCAGCCAAAACAGTAATAGCGTTCATCCAGCTTCATACTGGGGGACTTATCCGAATGAAACGGACAGCACGCCATACCAGTGCGACCCACTTTCAAGCCATAGGCTTCTGCGGCTTGTCGGGCAGTAACATTTTCTTTTACAACTTCAAATACATTCATGTGACTCCTTTCCAGAAACGAAAAAAGCACCTGTCATTTTCAAAACGAAAATAGCAAGTGCCTTAAAGTTCCATATCCTGTTTTTTGCTTTTCGCCGGAATTGTCCGGCTGACTTCACGCTCTGCCATTTCCTTCTTCTTGCGGCTCAACTGCTCTATAATGGAACTTTTGGCTTTCTTCTTGATTTGCTCCGTTCCGGCTTTTTTGACCTCCGGTTTCATCAGCGTGGTTTGGATTTTCTGAATAGTTGATTTCATAGCATTTGTGATTCTGGCAATCACGCCATCCAATCGTTTCACTGCATACTCAACTTCTTTCTTTGAAGCCTTACGCTCAGGGGAGAGAACCCACGCCTTAGACTGCTCCACCAGCTTAATATCCTCCTTGTGCGTTTCCAGTTTTACAGTATCAGCAACGACCTCAACCGCCTTGTCATAGGCAATATCGGCAACCTCGTCCACCAAAGCTTCCACATCTTCAATCTTCATCGTGAGTTCTTCCAGCTTTTGCTCCTGTGCCGCCAGTTGCTCCTTTTGCTTGAAAAGAATATAGTCCTGTTTTTCCAGATATGCACGACCACCATATTCCGGTTCTTCTTCCAGTTGTAAGCCATGCTTTTTCGCCACATCAAACAGCAGCACTCGGCAAGCTGAATCGAAAGTCATCTTGCGGTTGTTTTTTCTTCCGACTGGCTTCTCCGGTTCCGGCAGTTCAAACCCCAATGCTTCCAAAGCCTTTTCCTGTTGTGGGGCAATCTCTCCATATTGATTTTCACAGTCGAACACATGACGCTCGTGAATATGAGGGGTGCTTTCATCCAAGTGCAGCGCCCAATTCAGGATATGGACATGAGAGCCGAAACGCTCATTTGCGATTTCCATAAATTCTGTGACGATCTCAATGAGCAATTCCGGCGGAACATGATTGTCAAGCGTTCCAATCTGATAGACCGTTTCCTCTGGACAGGTCTTTTTGCTTTTGAGTAAATCTCCAGTTTCCTTATTTCTTTCAGGGTGTCGGTTCTTCACATTTCTTTCATTCTGTCCTGTTACAAAATCATGATACCGCTGACGATAAAAAAGCTGTTCCACATCTTCAAAAGTGGCAGACAGCTCATTTTCCTTTTCGGGATTTTTGAAATTGCGAAAGCCATTGTAACAGTCCCAATAGAGATTTTGTTTGGCTCGTTCTTCGTCAATGTGTTCGCTGTTGGCAATGTCAAAACTGCGGTCATTGTGCTTCGGGTTATAAACGCCATTCTTTCCGGCTCGTCCATTGTGTCTTGTTAATTTCACATGAGTTCCTCCTTTTCTTTTTGATTTCCCCGACAGGGGAGAAGGGCAGCGAAGCTGATTCCTTGCGGCTTTCTGCGTCAAGTAATACCCAGTATTAAGTGGCGAAACGCCACTTAACTGGGCAAGGCTGCCGCCCTTGACCTGCACAGGGGTATTGCATTCCCTGTACCCATGCACAAAGGGTTGCACCCTCTGTACTCCCGCCCGAACAAACTGACTTCGCCCCGTCCCAAGCTCTGTCAGTTCCTTCGGTTTTACAAAACAGTCCACCGGACTATTTTGCAAAAAGAAAAACCGACGCATGATCGCTTTACGCTCAATACATCGGTTTCTTCATCTGACCTTGACGGTCATATTCAGTTGTGGCAGATTAGCCAATTTGAAAAATTACTCTGGCACATCTACTGAATAACTTAGATTGTTTCCTCTCTTGTCGCTCTTTAAATCATCATAATACCATAGATACATCGTTCTGTCATATACATTGATTTCAATAACACCATCTGGCTTTTGACCTTCTACTTCTAATGAGTAAATTTCCTTATCATGTGCATAGCCAAAAACAAATCTGGTATCTGGATAATTTGGATTCAAGTCCTGTTGAAAATCACTTAATTTTAAAGATGAACGAATTAGTTCTGTAATATCAGATATAAGAATGCTATCCGCTTTAGTTGTAACCGGTGTAGCATTCATAAATGCATATTGTACACTTGCTTCCTCCACCTGTTTTTTGCAGCGTGCCATCACAAAACCTTGAACGGGATCGTTATCGCTTCCTGCCCGATAGAAAATAGTATCATACTGTTTGCCATTCCATATATGCAATATTTCATCAACATGATTAAGAAAATCTTCTGGAACAGAAAATTCTTCATTTTCAGCATTCAAAGGAGAATTCAAAATAGCTTCTTCGACAGAACTATAATATATGAGTTCAGAATCCTTTTTATCGTAATCACTCAAATTGAATTCGACATATGCATTGTCTTTATTGTCATCTTCCGGAACATAAGTATAGCGACCATTTTCAATATGGTCATCATAATCAACAAACAGTCCAATACATATCAGCGCTGCAAAAATCAAAAAAACTATTCCTACAATGATTAGCAATATTTTCAAAAATTTTTTCATACAAAAGTCCACCTTCTTGCTTCATTTCAGTAAATTATATCATACCGACATGAACAATTCAATTCACACTCTATCAAGTAGTTTTTTACTTACCCGTAACGCGCATTTATGCAAAATCCATAGTCACCGATACTTTCCTCACGGGTGATATACAGTCGGAATTCTGTCAGCTCATGTAAGAAAAACCGACGCATGATCGCTTTACGCTCAATACATCGGTTTCTTCATCTGACCTTGACGGTCATATTCAGTTGTTTAACATCGTACTGTTATAAAATCTATGTCATTTACGATTTTTCTTATGCTGATTTGCCCAGTAAGATTTTACAGGGATTCTTCTTCTCTCTATATCCTCCATAAATTCACTATCATCAACACCGCTGTCAATAGTGAATAATTTTTTGCCATTGACATATACACGAATAGAATTTCCCTTCATCTCGCAATATGTAATATCTTCAAAGCGAAAAGTTCTCTTTCTTCCAAAAGTTGAACGCCATGTGATTTCATCTCCGTTCACTTCCAGTTTCCACATAATCATGTTCAATGAGCCGATTAAAGAAACAATAAAGAAAATACTAAAACCAATTGGTGGCAATAAATCATCTTGTTGAATAGCACTGGCTACCGTAGCTCCCCCAAAAAGAAACACCGCCAATACAAAAAACATAGTAAGTACTTTTTCGGTTTTTATTATATAATGCGTCCTAATTATTCCCTTTTTCTGTTCTTCCTCTCGTTCTTTAGCTCTCTTTTGTTGAAGATTTACAAGATATTTCAAAAGAAGAAGTACAACTAAATAGGGACCTATTTGTGTAATTATATTAAAACACATTCGTAAAAAATCATTCATTTTGCCCTCCATAGTTCCAGATATATAAAAATGATTGTTTGAAATCGAGCATTAAAAACCTCAATTTTTCATATTTTATTATACTTCATCAACTTAAAGAATGGAAGAAAAAATTTTGTGTGCAGAGTTCCTGTTCAAGCCTTGTAACGCACATTTCTGCAAAATCCATAGTCCCCGATACTTTCCTCACGGGTGATATACAGTCGGAATTCTGTCAGCTCATGAAATAAGAAAAACCGACGCATGATCGCTTTACGCTCAATACATCAGTTTCTTCATCTGACCTTAACGGTCATATTCAGTTGTGGCAGATTACAGGTAATCTACAAAAATTATTTTTTCCATATAACTTCACCACAATGCGGACACTTTTTGGGAATGATTAAATTGCTATTTTCATATTGAATTAAAGATATTTTCTTATTCTTGCGGTCACAAATATCTTTAACTTCTTTATTTACAAGACTACCTCCTTCTTCTCCTAAATATCCCAAAGTAGTCTTATACCATGGAAATTTTCCTTTACATACAGGGCATTTCCATAAAAACAGGAAAATGTATTCAAAAAAGAAAGACACCAACCACATCAAAAAGGTTAAGAAAAATATGACTAAGCAAACAAGTCTAATATAATTAGGCAACACTCCTTTTATAGGCAACATTTCTTTTAGGAAAACCGCAATCCCCCCTATAGCAAGTGATGGCACACAAATATATGGCAAAATACGAAATATTTTTTTATTCACTATACTTATCTTGTTTAATGAAGAAATATTTTTATATACAAATTCTACCTTACTTTTTTCCATATATACTGCCTCCCGAAAAGCTCACTTCTAAAATTATCTTTTGTCTATTATACTTCATCAGCCTAAAGAATAGAAGAAAAAATTTTGTGTACAGAGTTCCTGTTCAAACCTTGTAACGCACATTTCCGTAAAATTTATAGTCTCCGATACTTTCCTCACAGGCGATAGGCAACGGTCAAAACATCAGGTTTGCACCTGACATTTTAACCGCATATCAGCCCTGATTATCACAGTATCCCTGCTGGCTGTTCAGCCCATGCTTTTTCGCATATTCACTGGCTTTCTGTCTGCGTTCCTCACTGTAAGGCGGCAGGAAGCGGATAGACAGACGGGACTTTGTCAGCACATAAGAAACACCGCCTTGAACATTGGATTTTTCCAGTCTGCAAAGGTCAGGGTACTTCTTAGCAAAAGCAGCCAACCTCTTTTTCAATCCGGCGTTGTGGGTGTAGATATTTGCCTTGTCCTCGCCCTCATTAAAGAGAACGATTGTTTCTTTCTCAATCTTCGTAAGTCTCGCCATAACAGCCCTCCCTATGGTTTTTCAACACACGCAGCTTGCAGTAAAAGCAGCGATACCACCTTTCAACACCCTCAGCACTCAGCTTGACGGAAAGCATATAAAACAGCTTCTTCGCCACTGGATCGGGTGCAAGGGCAGCCACCATACGCAAACGCTCGACAATTGCTTTCAGGTTCGGACAGCCAAAGGCATAAAGGGCTTCCATTTCATTCCGGTTCATCTTCATTGTGTTTCCCTCCTTAAAGTTTGATAAATGAAAAGCGACAGACACTTCATAAGGAAATACCTGTCGCTTCGTTGATGATATAAAATTGTTGGTTTTGGACTTGATAAAATCAGCAGTAAATCATTTCCTGTCTGATGATTTCCTCGGCTCGGTTACGGATAGAGTTCATGGACTGTACCCACAACATCTGATTGTCTGCTTTCATGGTTTCGGTCACGCCCTCGGCTTGTTTCATCTGCTCAATGGTAAGGCTGCACCTTTCCGTTGCCTGTTCGTTCAGGTCAGCAAGGTAAGTATGCAGTTTGCCGGATAAACAGAGGGCAGAGAACCTTGCAGGGCGGTACTGCTCCAAATATGCCCTGTGCAGTCTGCCCCACATACCGATAGGGCGGTGTTCCTCCGGCAGCTTCAAGTCCGGCACATAGTAATCGCCCACAAGAACATAGTCCAGACCGTTGCTTTCGTCATGGATTCGTGGTTTCAATTCTGTCATGCTATTTTTTCTCCTTTCACTTTTTGCCGATTTGATTTGCTTGTGGCGTTCTGTTCAACACACACATTGCTATCAGAGCTTTTTTCTTCTGCTATACGCTCATGCTCCGCAAATTCTTTTGATTTCTCACGAATCTTTTTCATATACTTACGATTGGATTCTCGTTTTCTGCGAAGTCGATCTGCTTCTTTTTCAGCAGCAATCCTTTCTTCCTCGGTTGGTTCATACTGCTCCACAGGTACTTGAAATTGCCCGACATAGTTAAGATATATCTCCACCTCTGTGGTGCGGTCTGCACCTTTTCCTTGTGGCTCGTGAACCAGAATTTTGTCTATAAATTCATTTATCATGGCAGGAGTAAGCTCTGTAATGTTCTCATACTTTTTAACCAGCTTTAGAAAACGCTCCACATTATTTTGACCGCCTATAATCCGTTGCATATCAGCGGTGTCAGTCTCAATAATCTTGTTTAGCTCGTTCTGCTCATTTTCATAATCAGTAAGCATACTCTGAAAAAGTCTGTCCGGCAATCTTCCAATCACATTATCTTCATAGATTTTCCTGATAAGCATATCCAGTTCGTGAACTCGCTTCTGATTTCTTTCAATGCGGTTTTTTACAGTTTCAGAAACAGCAATATCTTTCATCGCCGATTCTTCTTGCAGAGAATAGACAAACTCCTGCTCATTCAAAGAAACATAATGGCAAGTCTCTTGTATGGTTTTCAGAATGATGCTTTTAAGTGCTTTTGTTGAAATATGGTGGCAAGTACAGTGACGATCATACTTCTGATAAGCAAGATTATAAGTGGAACATTCATAACAATCTGCCGGATTGGAATAACTTGTCCTTTTTTCGCCTTTGGCAGTATAGTATATTCTTTCTCGCCCTTTCCGCTGCCTGTGATTATACATCGGCGCACCACAATCAGCACAGTAAATCTTTCCGGTCAGAACATTAGGCTCGCCCATAGGATCTGCTTTTCTTACATTCTGTCTTAACTTTTGAGCAAGCAGCCATGTTTCTTCATCGACAATAGGCTCTTGTGTATCATCAAAAACCACCCAATCTTCCTTGTCTGCCCTTTTCGTCTTTTTGTCCTTATAGGAATTTTTGAATGTCCTGAAGTTGACAGTCTTTCCGATATACTCTGGTCGGGCAATCAGAGTAGTAACCTGATTTCCTCGCCACATATACGGATTTTCTTTGTCATAGTTGCTTGCATGATTTCCAAGTCCCTTTTTTCCAAGATAATAAGACGGTCTTTCTATTTTTTCTTCTGAAAGTTCTCTTGCTATCTGATAAGGTCCTTTTCCCTCAATAGTCATGCGATAAATTCTGCGGACTACTTCAGCAGCTTCTTCATCAATAATCCAATGGTCGGGGTTTTCGGGGTCTTTCAAATAGCCGTATGGTGGGATATTACTTGTATGAGCGTTGCCGGAAGAACCTCTGGATTTCAGTACAGCTTTAATTTTCTTACTTGTGTCCCTGACAAACCACTCATTCATGATATTCAGAAAAGGGGCAAACTCACTGGTTTCTTGACGGTCACTGTCAATACCATTATTGATTGCTATAAATCGAACTTCCTTTTCTCTAAACAGAATGTCAGTGAAAAAACCTACTTGCAAATGGTCTCTGCCGATTCTGGACATATCTTTGCAGATACAGGCAGTGATTTCTCCGTTTTTAACACCTTCAACAAGTCTGTTCCATGAAGGTCTGTCAAAAGTCGCTCCACTCCAACCATCATCGGTAAAATGAACAAGATTCGTAAAACCATGTTTCATAGCATAATCTTCAAGCATTTGCTTTTGATGAACTATACTGTTACTCTCTCCAGCATTATCATCATCACGAGACAGTCTTTCATACAAAGCAGTAATGCCATTGCTTCTATCTTTTTTTCTTCTCATGCTGAACTCCTTTCTTCAATTCCTATCCACTCCTTACGCTCACAAAATATCACATCCGTGTACTGCTTCGGAGGCGTTGTGAAGTGTTCTGTGACGCTGGCAGACACACCATCCAGAACATCACCCTCGTGGACTTCGGGCAGGGACTTCACGAGATCGTCCTTTTCCTTCGTTTTGAGGGAAGCCTTGAACATCTCTTCAATGGCTTTCCATCCGTTTTGAATGACGGTCTTGCCCTTGGCTTTGAACGCATAGCCCTCGCAGGAGAGCGTGATCTGCGTCTCTGCGTAGGTGTGCTTCTCGCCGGTCGCGCACAGAAGGCGCATCCCGACAAGATTGAGAATTTTCTGCTCCGGCTGAGGGAGTGCGGAAACATCCTGCTTTTCAAGCTGGACGGTCGGGAGAATGGCGTGGTGATCTGTGACCTTGCTGTTGTCGGTTACGCGGGCAATGTCCGGAGTAACCGAAACGTCGGAGAAAAGCGGAAGCTGGCGGCAGACGATGGAAATGACCTGACGGGCGGTGTCCTCCATATCGTCCGTTATGAACTGGCTGTCCGTGCGCGGATAGGTCAGGAGCTTCTTTTCGTAGAGCGTCTGGACGAGATCAAGCGTCTGCTGGGCAGTGAAGCCGTAATATCGGTTTGCCTCGCGCTGCAAGGTGGTCAGATCATATAGCTTCGGAGGATTGACAGTCTTCGTTTCCTGCTTGAGAGAAGAAACGACGGCTTGCCTTTTCTCCGCCGTAATCTTCTTTGCTTCCTCTTCGGTTTTGACCTTTTCCAGATCAGCGGTCAGATCGCCCTTGCCGACGTGGACGTTGAAATACTTTTCCTTCTGGAACGTGGAGATTTTCCCGTCGCGCTCCACCAGCATTGCAAGGGTCGGCGTCTGGACGCGCCCGACCACCAGTTTTTTGTGATAGAGCGTAGTGAACAGGCGGGTGCCGTTGATGCCGACAATCCAGTCCGCCTTCGAACGGCTGAGTGCTGCTTCATAGAGACGGTCATATTCCTTGCCGTCCCGGAGATGATTGAAGCCTTCGCGGATGGCGGAGTCCTCCAACGAGCTGATCCACAGACGCTTGAAGGGCTTGGTGCATCCGGCTTTGTTGTAGACCAGCCGGAAGATCAGCTCACCCTCGCGTCCTGCATCGGTTGCACAGACCAGCTCGGTGACGCGCTTGTCCTTCATGAGAGCGGACAGCACCTTGAACTGCTGTGCTTTGTCCTTCGTGACCTCAAACATCCAGCTTTCCGGAACAATGGGCAGATCGTCATACCGCCACTTGGCATACCGCTCATCGTAGGAGCTGGCGTCTGCCAGCTCCACCAGATGACCGAAGCACCACGAAACGATGTAATTGCCGCCCTCCATATAGCCGTCCTTTCGGGACGTTGCGCCCAGAACCTTTGCGATGGACTGGGCAACGCTGGGCTTTTCAGCAATGACTAGGATCAATCTTCATCACCATCCGTTTCAGCATCCTCCGCAATCTGCGGTTCTTCATCCTCGTTGATGTACGGCTCTTCCTCGTAGCCTTCATCGTCGAAGAAGTCCAGATCCTCGTCCTTGGGCTTTCTGCCCTTGACGAACTTGATGTAGTAATACGCCGCGCCCGCAGCTCCAACAAGGACGAAGACGATAAGAACCATACCGACATTGGATTTCTTTTCGGGTTTAGGGGCGGGAGCATCGGTTTCTGCGTCCTTATCCGGCTCAGGTGTAACGGGGGCTGTGCCGGTGCATTCGCTCATATTGGTCTTGCAGACCGGGCAGTCGGTGTTGACCTGACCGGCAGCGCACTTTTCCTTGCAGTTACAGGTGGTCAGAGCAGACGCAGTATCTTCGTCCAGCAGCGCAAGCAGATCGCTCTCATCGACCATGTTGAGGAAGTACGTCTGATACTGTTCCTCGTCCTCATTGATGGGCGCATCGTAGTCGATGACAATGAAGAAGGTGTTGCCGTTCTTCGTCTGGACAGTGATGAACTGCTTGTTGGTTGCCTTGTCATAGAGCAAGTCGCGGGTGTAGGCGTTGCCCTCATCGTCAATCGGCTCACCCTTCGGCTTTTCTGGCGCGGGAGTAGTCTCAGGCTGCTGTTCTGGCTGGGTTGCCTCCGTAACGGGAAGGTTCTGCTCGGTATCATCGGCGTAGGCAAACGCCGTCACCGAGAAGCAGGACAGAACCATGACGCAGACCGCAAGGACGGTCAGAAAACGAAACTTCTTACGCATTGTCGATTACCTCCGTATTTTCAACGGGCTTGGTGCCGCCCTTCATGGAAGACAGGAACGCCATGATCTGATCCTTGTCCATCACCATAGAGCGCACAGTATTGATGATTTCAAGGTTTTCCAGCTCTGTCTTCTTGTCGTACAGCTCCTTGAGCTGTCCTTCGATTTCGGACTTCTTCTTTTCAGCCTTCTCGATGTCAGAGAGGACCTTCTGATACTTGGGATTCATGCAAAACTCCTTTCTTTTAATAGGCGGGTCTTCCGAAGGCGTAGAAATGCTGCTGCCAATAGGAAGAGTTGATGGATGTGTACTGAATGGGATCGCCGCAGTGGAGCATGACTCCATCACCAACATAAATGCCGACGTGGGACACGCCGGGGGTGTCATACGTCCCGACAAAGAAGATGAGATCACCGGGCTGTGCATTCGCCTTTGAAACCGGCGTACTGATGTTGTAAAGCCCCTGTGCGCCCAGCCGTCCGGTATTCACAAGACCGCTGTTCGTGAGAACATAGCTGACGAAGCCGGAGCAGTCAAAGGACGTGTCGGGATTGGAGCCGCCCCACACATACGGATAACCGAGATACTTTTCCGCCTCGGTAATCAGCGTTGCAAACTTCTCGTCGTTCAGGTATTCCGGGTTGACATCGTAGTCAGCGGGCGGATTGGTGATGTACTTGTCCACATAGGGAGAGTCACCGAACAGATCCTCGCGGTTGCCCAGCACCGACATATACGTTGCGTACATGGAGAGCTGTTCCTGAGACATGATGTAGACCGGGACGTGGGAGAGATTGAAGTTTTCGAGCTTCACGTTGCAGATGTAGTAGTCATACGGGACGCGGTAGGTTTCCGTGTGCGTGTTGCCGTCTGCGTCCGTCCATGTGTCGGTTTCTGTGCGGTATCTGGTTTCGACGATAACCTCTTCGGTGAGGATGTACTGCTTTTCAAACAGCATTTGGAGCGTACCCTGCACCTCATCCAGCGTGAACTCGCCCTCATGGAGAGCCGAGAGAATGGAGATCAGCACATAGGGGTCATGCTCAATATCGTCCAGATCGAAGTGATACTCGTCGTAGCTGTGAGTGCTTTCGTAGGTGTCGAGATAGCGTTGCAGCTCCTGCTCCATCCGGCAATACTGCGCCTCCGCGCCCAGCATCGCGTCATCCTCGCTGAGATAAGAGGAAGCGATAACCGACGAGCCGGTAGAGGTGAGCATCGAACACGAGCTGATTCCGGCACCGAGCAACACGAGAAGGGCAATTCCGACGCCGATCCAGATGAAGACCTTCTTGTTCTTCTCAAAGAACTCCTTGATCTTGTCAGACGCCTTCTCACCGAGCTTCTTGCCGGTATTTTTTGTGGCAGTCCCGGCAGTCTGAGAACCGGCATTTCGAGCGGCGGCATATTCCTTCTTGATGTTCTGCTTCTGGTAGTGCTTGTTCATGTTCTGCTTCTTCATCTCAGGATGCTCCTGCTGATTTCTCTCATATTGGAGTTTCGCATCCGCAGCATCCGCCTTGTGTTCCAGCTTGGAGACCTTCTCATAAGGCT
>ENA-OPCE01001117-OPCE01001117.1-human-gut-metagenome-genome-assembly--contig:-NODE-1117-length-18047-cov-14.956092_pt1 | contig 18047 bp, 17 predicted proteins | sample MGYA00241247_ERZ501474 | MGnify/ENA primary metagenome ERZ501474 (study PRJEB25962, sample SAMEA2042572) | human gut metagenome | biome: human gut; feature: human-associated habitat; material: faeces... | reverse complement strand
CCAGAGCTGTCGCTACATCTTGTAGTGTGCTGAGTTAAGTCGATAAGCATTTAAATTAATACTACTCATTGCTACCTCTATTTCTCAAGATTTTTTGCTGGTCGATCCATTTGACGATCAGCATGGAAGAAAATAGCGATTTGATAACTGTGCATAAACAAATACCAGCTAATGGGTCTGAAATTTTTCCAGACCCATAATTGACTTACATCTTCGTGAATACTGTAAACTCAGTATCCAGAAATTTATTCATTCCACTTGTTTTAATGACCGTGTTCTCAAAAGGGAACCGGTTTGTACATTCTGTGTTGCACGGCGGTTTGTGCCGGTAGATTACCGTCGCTTCCGCTCTAACACGATCACCGCTCCCCACCTCAGCAACGGAATAGCACAACGTCTCTCCGTACCTCAATCTTTTTTCCCAATCACGCACCCGCTCATGGCTTGCCAGCCGCTCATGGACATCAAGGGATTCGCCGACATAGATCAGCTCTCTTATGGACACGGTTTTTTTGTCTGGATTATGTGAACAAGCATAAACGCAGTATATGCCAGACACTTTGGGAATATGGTCTTTCTTGGCTTCACGCCAGTAGCCATCAAATTTCAAGGATATGGTTTTCATCGACTTCCCTCCTTGTGCTTGGTGGGGTCTACAAGCGTGAACTTCGTTGCTCCCTGCGGAGTTGGGGGAACGCGCTTGCCTTGAACCAGTGTTACCTCGGTTTTGCTGCCAAACGGACGATACTGACCAGACTTGGGGGCAATCTGCCCAGTTTTTACAGTTGTTTTTGCCATAATTATCAAAAGCCTTTCGTAAAAATATTATAAAAGGCACAAATTCTCGCTTTTCTTTCCTCTCTCTGAAAAATAATTTGCAAATTGGTCACAACTGTGGTATATTAGGTGCGCTACTACGCAATATCCCAGTCAGATGCTTTTTCTGACGCGAGAAGACACCCTGACCACTGGGTGTCTTTTTGTTTGCCTCTTATTGCCTTGTCAAGGTTCATTTTAGCACATCCTGGAATTGAGTGCTAACATATATCAATAGTATAGCCCACATGCTCAGCTTTGTCAAGGGAAAATTATTCACAACTCGCCATATGGAGAGGGGATATCTCTAAAACACGAGTTAATTTACAGTTTATTTAAAATTAATGTTGATTTTTGAAAGAAAATATGAGATACTATCACATGAGGTGATAATATGTTTACAAGGATACACCTGCAGAACTTTCGTTCCTTTGGTGATATTACCTTTGACCTAACAGAAAAAAACGGGAAGCCAAAAAATCTTGCTGTAATCTATGGCGAGAATGGTGCAGGCAAATCAAACCTAGCTTCTGCTTTTGTTCTTCTTGGTGAAATCTTCTCCACCATGGATGTTCGGGATATGTATGAGGAATTCCTAAATCAAAAAGCTATATTCGCGGATGAGAGTTTGGAAAGCATACTCCGCCAGAGAATTAAATCCGGAATGCGTGATATGCAAGCGATTATTGATGACTATCGCATGGCTGGAACCGATGCTCCAATTATTGCTGAGTATGAATTTCAAATTTCAGGAAATTCCGGGAAATACAGTATCATGTTCGGTCACGATGAAATCATTTATGAGAAGTTGGAGTACCTGCTCACCAAGCGAAAAGGAACATATTTTGAATGCTCCCAATCTGGTATTAATATAAATTCCAGTGTTGTAAAATCAAAAGATCTTCTTAGCGACATTAAATCGTCTGCCAAACGTTTCTGGGGAAAGCATTCGATCCTCTCAATTATTGTTTACGAATTATTTGACAAAGCCAAGGCTTATGGGTTGGATAATATTACCGAGAATTTTAATGATGCTCTGAACTTGCTTAGTTCTTTGTCATGCTATGTAAAGATTGGCACAAAACGATGGGACAAATTAAACTCGGACATTGATATTTTGGAGTCGGCAAATGCAGGAAAAATCTCTGCTGGAAAAGAATCGCAGTTAGATATAGCAGAAAGCATTTTTACAAAATTTTTTTCGTCCATTAATTCTGACATTCAAAAGGCATACTACCGGCGCACATATAACGACAAATTTATTAATTATGAGTTGATGCTTGAAAAGTTAGTGGCTGGACAGTATCGGCAGATTGAATTTTCCAGAGAGTCAACAGGTAATCATCAAATACTGCGAGTCCTTTGCTATTTATTAACGGCCTGCTTTGAAGATATCGTTATTATTGATGAAGCGGATTCAGCCGTACATGATTATTTATTCAAAAAGGTATTTGATGAAATTGAACCTTTTATCGATGGTCAAGTTATTATGACTACACATAACACCATGCTTATGGAAGCGGACTTTGCACGCAACGCGACATATATTTTGAGTGAAGAAGAACCAGGTAATATGATTGTAAAGGCTATTTCTGATTATGATAAGAGAACCTATGTTAATAATAATGTTAGGAATAAGTACTTGAACAATGAATATGGCGGTCTGCCTCAAGTTCGACCAATCGACTTTGCTTGTTTAATTCGAGAATTAGCTGAAACCTAATAGTTTTGAGGAGATTTGTAGTGCAAAAACCGCTGCGTAATGCATGCATCTTTGTCTTTGAATTCTGCATTTAGAAACCCCACAGTCTATCCTCTTCTTGCCAGCGGATTTACTGTGGGTTTTTTCATTTTGGGATGTATAGATATAGCTATGTATTTTTGGTTCATATATACGGATTCCAAACACTAAAACAAAATAGCCACGTGATTCACATTCTGGAATCATATGGCTATCGCTGTTCTTGTCAGGTCGCAACTGTCGCTGTTTGGTTTTAATTGCACCTTACCCACGATCTTCGGATTACAGGTCCTGCAAATCAGCAAAAGGAATGTCATTTTCCAGATTATCCCTTGCTAGATCTGTGTCAATGATTCCGTGAGCCTTGGATATGGGCTTTTCATGCCACACCTTCTGATTTGCGCCGGTGGTTCCCGCGATGATAGGATTTGCTTTTTCCTTACCGCTTTTGGCCTTGCCCTGAATCTGGGGGACAGGGGAAGTCTTATTTCTTGGCCCACGGGTCACATCGGGATGCTTCATACCTTTCTTTGCCATAATCATCACCTCTGCGCTAGTATTCCACATTGTGGATGGAGCATTCCTGAACGATAGCAGATAGTCGGACAGAGTGAAAATACCGCATATAGCACGAAGAACGCACTGCCTTGTTAATGGGCAGTACGTTCTTATGGTTAATTGTAGGGAATATGCTGGTGAAGGTGGTAGATATAAGGCGCCTTGTTCGTATCTACGGTCAGATACCCTTTCTTAACAAGAGAATTCAAAACTGTTCTCGCACCATTCTCAGACCGCTGCAAAATGCCGGAGGCTTTTTTCGTTGTGATTTCAGCATGGATGCCAGCTTTGTTCATCCGCTCCAACAGCTTTGATTCAGCTTCGGTAAGCGCATTTACAGAAAGGGCCGCATCGATCAGGCAGCGCTCAAAGGCATCCAGCATATAGGATACAAAGGGGGACAAGTCCAGCCATCTGTCATTGATTCCGTTCAGAACCGTCTCCGCGTCCGCAAGACTTCCGTAGTATCCGCTGAGCTGATTGTTGATAGCACAAGACAGCGGCAGATTCTTCATCTTCCGATATCCGCCATGATATAGCTGGGAAGCATTCAAAATTCTAGCCGCTCTGCCGTTGCCATCACAGAAAGGATGCAGGTACACAAAATAGAAGTGTGCCACAAAGGAACGAATCAGTAAGTCAGAGTTATCTGCTTCCCGATAAGCAAACCACTGAGTCATCAGCTCTGGCAACTGCTCAGCCTGAGCCGGAACATGAATCACACGCTCCCCGGAACCGACATAGACCATGCCATCCCGGTACAGTTTTCCGCCATGCTCCTCATTTTCGCAGACTCCGTCCACGATCTTCTCCCACAGCCTGCGGATGTTGTTCTCTGTGATGGGATGGTTGTAGGCATAGTTGCTGCCGGCGATGGTATTAACAACCATACGGTCATCCTTAGTCTTGGGGTTTTCAAAATGATCCCGTACCCGCTGTACCGTGGTTCTTGCACCCTCAATGGTAGCAGAGGACCAGGCATCCAGAAGGATGGTATCTTTTACACCCCGGTGTGCAGGAAGCTGATCATAAAGTGCATCCAGCTCCGCTGCCTTTTTCCGCAGCGCAGTAACCCCTGTCAGATACAGCTTCTCACCATTCAGACCCAAAAGAGGCAGTTCCATGCGATCAGTCAATCTCATATTCAGTTCCTGCTGTGCACCTTCGATATTGGCTCGCACACGATATTCCAGCTTTTGAATGGTGTCCCACATAGAAAGTACGCCTCCTTCTTAGGGCTGATGATATTTTACCAAAACGATTGGGTATTGTAAACAGTTACCCCAAAATATACATAGAAAAATTCAAAATACTTGCCGCATACATAGCCGCCTGCTTCACCGCAGGCGGCTAAATCTATTTAAGGAGGAAACCCAAATGGCAAAAACAAAGGTCATTGCCGTTGCCAACCAGAAGGGCGGCGTGGGGAAAAGCACGACTGTGTATAACCTGGGCGCTGGTCTGGCCATGCAGGGCAAAAAGGTTCTTCTGCTGGATGTTGATCCGCAGGGGGACCTAACCAAAATGCTGGGACTGCGAAAACCGAATGATTTGCCGCTGACACTGGGCAATGCCATGAACGACATCGTGGCGGGTGTCAGCGGCGGCGATCATCCGGAAATCTGCCATCATCACGAGGGCTTTGATTTCGTCCCCGGCAATCGTACCCTGTCCGCCGTTGAGGTGGGACTGGTGAATGTCATGAGCCGGGAGACGGTGCTGCGGCAGTATGTGGACCAAATCAAAAAAGACTATGATTATGTTCTGCTGGATTGCCGCCCGTCCCTCGGTATGCTGGTCATCAATGCTCTGTCTGCATCGGATTATGTTCTCATTCCAGTTCAGGCAGAGTATTTTGCTGCCGAAAACATGACGGAACTGGTCAGCACCGTGCAGAGCATCAAGCGACAGATCAATCCCAAGCTGAAAATTGGCGGTGTGTTTATGACCATGGCAAGCGCTATGATAAGCACCACTGGCTGATTCATGATTACTTTTTCGGTAAGACCCTAGATAAAGTCAGACCCGGCGGCATTGTGGCGTTCATCACCTCCAAGGGAACAATGGATAAAGAAAACTCCGCCGTGCGGAGGTATCTTGCACAGCGGGCTGATCTCATCGGTGCCATCCGTCTACCCAAGCGCACCATCCGCCCTCATGTTGCTGTTACTTCCGTGGACACTGCCAGCGAAGCCCTTGCTGTGTCCATTGCGGAAAAAGTGCGGGTGGATATGCCTTTCATGGCAGAACTGTCCGGCAAGACCGAGGCAGAACTGGAAGCGGAGCTTGCCGGGGTTATCTTCCGGGATGTGAACTGCGCCGAGCGAAAAGAGGAAATCCCGGTTGCTTTCGTGGATTTGGAGCGGTATAATTTTGTCACCGCAGACGAGTACCTGTCCGGCAATGTGCGCCGGAAGCTGCGGATGGTGAAAGCTCTGCAGGAGGTTTTACCACCCGAAAAGAAAGAGCTGCTCGCCCGTAACATCGAAGCCCTGACTGCTGTGCAGCCGGTGGATTTGACTGCCGGTGAGATTGGCGTCCGCATTGGTGTCAACTGGGTGCCGAAAGAAATCTACGAGCAGTTCCTGTATGAGGTCATCGGCACCAGTGCCTACGCACGAGACAAAATCCATGTGCTGTATTCGCCCCATTCCGGCGAGTGGAATGTGACCAACAAGTCCTTTGACGGCAGTAACATCAAGGCGGTCACCACCTACGGCACCAAGCGCATCAATGCTTACCACATTTTTGAGCAGACCCTGAATCAGAAGGATGCCCGCATTTATGACACCAAGATAGATGCCAACGGCAACGAAGTCCGGGTGCTGAACAAAAAGGAAACCGCCATTGCCCAGGACCGGCAGGAGCTGATTAAGGCCAAGTTCGCGGAATGGGTTTGGAAGGACATTGATCGTCGGGAGCGGCTGTGCGGCATCTACAACGAAACCTTCAATGCCATCCGGCCCCGGGAATATGACGGTCAGCACATCCGCTTCTCCGGCATGAACCCGGAAATTACCCTGCGAAAGCACCAAATCAACGCCATCGCCCACATCATGTACGGCGGAAATACATTGCTTGCCCACGAAGTGGGGGCTGGGAAGACCTTCGAAATTGTTGCGGCGGCAATGGAGAGCAAGCGGCTGGGACTGTGTACCAAGTCCCTGATTGTGGTGCCCAACCACATCACAGAGCAGTGGGCGGCGGAGTGGCTCCAGCTCTACCCATCCGCCAATATTCTGGTTGCCACCAAGAAGGACTTTGAAACCAAAAACCGAAAGAAGTTCTGCGCCCGGATTGCCACCGGTGATTATGATGCTATCATCATCGGACACTCTCAGTTTGAGAAAATCCCTATGTCCAAAGAGCGGCAGGAGATTATTCTCCGGCGGCAGATCGACAGCATCCTGGACGGCATCCGGGAAGCCAAGCGGAATCATGCGGAGAACTATTCCATCAAGCAGATGGAGCGCACCCGGAAATCCCTGGAAACCCGGTTGGCGAAGCTGAACGACCAGGGCCGCAAGGACGATGTGGTTACCTTTGAGCAGTTGGGCGTTGACCGTATTTTTGTAGATGAGAGCCATTTTTTTAAGAATTTGTTCCTTGCAACAAAAATGCGGAATGTGGGCGGTATTGCCCAGACAGAAGCACAAAAGTCCTCGGATTTGTTTATGAAGTGCCAGTATCTTGACGAGATCACTGGCAATCGCGGCGTGATTTTTGCCACCGGCACCCCCATCTCAAACAGCATGGTCGAGCTTTACACCATCCAGCGGTATTTGCAGTACAGCACCCTAGAAGAAATGGGACTGCTGAACTTCGATGACTGGGCAGCAAACTATGGAGAAACCGTTACTGCCATTGAACTGTCCCCGGAGGGCAGCGGCTACCGCAGCAAGACCCGATTCGCCAAGTTCTACAATCTGCCTGAGCTGATGGCTACTTTCAAAATGGTTGCGGATATCCAGACGGCAGATATGCTTATGCTGCCGGTTCCCAAGGCGAATTTCCACACGGAGGTCATCAAGCCCTCACCCATGCAGGAGGACATGATAAAGTCCCTTGCTGACCGGGCTGAGGAAATTCGTGCAGGCAATGTTGACCCCAGCGTTGACAATATGCTGAAAATCACCAACGACGGCAGAAAATTGGCCCTGGATATGCGGCTTGTCAATCCGCTGGCCCCGGACAGCGATACCAGCAAAACCTCCATCTGTGCACAAAATGTATTTTCTATCTGGGAGCGGACGCAGGAACAGCGCAGTGCACAGCTTGTTTTCTGCGATCTGTCTACGCCCAAGGGTGACGGCTCCTTCAATGTCTATGACGATCTGAAAATGGAATTTCGAAAGCCAGTTGCGAAACTTTTTGGGTTGATGTATAATAGTCAAAAGGAAGCCGACAAATCGCAATTTATGAAGGAAAAAATTCGTGAAGAACATATTTAGTAGTATTAGGTGGAGATCGTTCAAATGGAAATACAAGACAATTAGTAGATGCATTTGCACAGGGAGCTAGCACAATCCTGTTGTGTTTTCAGATATACCCTAGTTTTACACCGACAAGATGTCTTATTGACTTTATAACTAATTAGGAGGTTTCCATGAAAATGTCTGACCAAACCATAGAAATCATTTCAATGTTAGTTTCTTGTATTGCACTAGTTTTGAGCGTTTTCACATTTCAAAGGGCACGTACATCTGCTGTTATAACTTTTTTTACACAAGGGGATAGTGCGGAAATGAAAAAATCTAGGTGTGCCATATATGAAATATACAATGGCGATTTAAGTGAAGATGCTATTCTTTGTAAATTGAAAGAGAAAACAATTGAAATATCAACTGTGGTTTCATTTTACGATTTTTGGGCGCTGATGGTAAAAAAACATTATCTACCTAAATGGACTTTTCAAGATTCCGCTAAATACACTGCAAAGAATGTTTATAGAAAAATACTGCCCTATATTATTTATCGTAGAGAAGAGCAACCTTTATATGCTAGCCATTTTGAATGGTTGATAAAGAAACTGGGTTAATTGAAACTGATTTTTACATATCTTTTCGGATTATTCTTATGTTCCTCGGCATCTGAGTTCAAAACAAATGAAAAGTATGTGTCATGCAATGATTTAGGGCGGAGTCCTGAGAGTTAAGACGCTGCCGTCCTTCGCCGTGGTTTTAAGGTTGTTGACTGCATATTATGCTTCCATTACATAGCCGATTGGTTTTCATTCAGAGCCAATCGGCTAATTTCATATCAAGGAGTTGATACCATGACCCAAGCAGTGCTGAACACCCAGCTTTACCAGAAAATGTTTGCCGAGCAGGAACAGTTCAAAGAAGAACTCATGCAGCTGCCGCCGGGGGAGATTTTGCAGAAAGCCTACGAATATGTCTGCCGGGAGGATATTCTGTTATCGCTGGAATACAATGACCTGTCACCCAAGCAGGCGAAAGCCCTTCTGAAATCTCCCACGCCGCTGGCAGATGTGTTCAAAAAGTGGGATAGCTGGGAAGGCAACCATCACATGGAAAATATCTGGAACGCCGTGGAAGCCCATGCCAATGAAGTGGTACGGGCTGTTTTTTTGCCCAGAAGGATGCAAGGTGATACGCAGTGCCATTCATCCCACCGGAAACCATCGAAAAAGCGCGGCAGGTGGACTTGCTGACCTATCTGAAAGCCTGTGAACCCGACGAGCTGGTACACATCAGCGGCGACCACTACTGCACCCGCCAGCATGATTCCCTGAAAATCTCCAACGGAAAATGGTACTGGTTCTCCCGTGGCTTCGGCGGCTACAATGCGCTGGACTATCTCATTAAGGTGCGGGAGATCCCCTTCATGGAAGCCGTGGAGAGGATCACCGGGCAGGTGGCATACCAGCCCCGGCAGTCCCAGCCCAAGCCGGAGAAGCCCAAGGTGCTGTTGCTGCCCCAGGCCAGTCCCAGCACGAACCGTGTCCATGCCTATCTTCGCAGCCGGGGCATTGATTCTAACCTCATTGATTTCTGCATCCAAACGGGGCGGCTGTACGAAAACACGCCCCACCACAATGCGGTATTCGTCGGGCTGGATAAGTACAACAAGCCCCGGTATGCAAACCTCAGAGGAGTGGGTACTGATTTCGTTGGCGATGCCAACGGCAGTGATAAGCGGTTCTCTTTCAGCATCCCCGCATCGGGCAGCGATACCGTTCACCTCTTTGAAAGTGCCATCGATCTGCTGTCCTATGCCACTCTTGTGAAGATGAATGGCGGCAGCTGGAACCGGGAGCATCTGGTTTCGCTGGCAGGCGTTTACAAGCCCAAGGAGGAATTGCAGGAAAGCTCCATGCCGCTGGCACTGAAGCGGTATCTGTCCGAGAATCCCGGCATCCGCTTTATCACCCTTCGACTGGATAACGATGCCACCGGTGGACGTGCGGCAAAGGCACTGGTTTCCATGCTGTCAGATCGGTACGAGGTATCCGTCCAGCCACCGCCCTATGGCAAGGACTACAATGATTTCCTGTGTATGCGGCTGGGGCTTCCCATTACCCACCGGAAGGGAAAAGCGCAGGAGCGCTGACAATTTATTTTCAGACAGTCCCACCGTTCGACCCAGAGGGAGAACAAATTTGCATTATACCAGCAAGCATCGTCTTTGTACTCCCACAAAGACAGCTTGTCAGGGGCGATCCCCCTGAAACCCCTAATTCAAAGAGCAAAGGAGCTTATTACTATGCGTAATCGTAATGTCAAAATTCAAGTATGGCTCAGTAAAAAGGAAGCAGAAACTCTGCAAAAGAAAGCCAAGCGCAGCCACATCTCTGTTGCCGCTTACCTTCGTCATCTTATCAATGATCTGGTTCCACAGGAGTCGCCTCCCCCTGACTATTATGCCATGGCACAGCAGCTTTACCGTATTGGTAATAATCTGAACCAGATCGCCCAGAAAGCTCACACCCTGAATGTCATTGATGTCCGGCGGTACGATACCGCTGTGACACAGTTTGAGGCAGCGGTGAAAGAAATCACCGAAGCTGTGGTATGTCCACGCCCCATCAAGCAGTAAGAAATGGCAGTCACATCCATCTGGCGGGTCAACGGCTGGCTGGGGAAGGTGGTGGTCTATGTGGAGAATCCCGACAAGACAACCAACCCGGAATTTTATGAAAACAGGGATATGCCGGAGCGGGATTGTCAGGACTTGGATGAAGTTATCTCTTACGCTGTCAGCAGCCACAAGACACAGCAAGTTAATGAGGAACTGGATAACCTCGAGCGCTTTGTGTCCGGGATCAACTGCAACCCCAGCACAGCGCGGGAAGAAATGATGGCGGTGAAAAAGCGTTTTGGCAAGGAGGACGGAGCCATAGCCTACCACGGCTACCAATCCTTTGCTCCTGGAGAAGCCACCCCAGAAATCGCTCACCAAATTGGTGTTGAGTTGGCAAGACGCTTGTGGGGCGAACGATATCAGGTGGTAGTCGCCACCCATCTGGATAAGGCAAACCATCTGCATAATCATTTTGTGCTGAACACAGTCTCTTTCGTGGATGGGAAAAAGTATTTCCGTTCCGCCAAAGACTACCATGACCTGCAAGGATATCTGAAGATCATCCGCAGGAAGTTGTCCTTCAAAGGCATATCCTTTCAGCAGCTCATATCCGTTGGGGGCTTTCAGCTCCGTCACCCGGTAATGGAGTCCCGGATAGAGATTGTCCCATTCCAGTATACCGTCCTCGCCAGAGGTCAGCGTACCATCTACCAGGGCAGAATTGGAGCACCCGCCCTTCGCAAGTCCTTCCAAATACTTCACCGGATACCAGAGGGAGCCTTCCGCACTCCATTCCAGCAGGAAGGTTGCACCTGCAAGGTGTTCCCCGGTGGTGTCGATTTTATCCACGGTGATTTTCCCGGAACGCAGGGCGTTGGTGAAGGATACCCCTGCAATTTCACCCTGTTTTACGATGACAGTCTGGGGATTTTCGTTGACGCATTGGTAAAAGCTGTTTTCGGGGAGTATTTCTTCAACCGTGTACTTTCCGGGCAGCAGATTCCCAGTCAGAATGATGCCGTCCTCGTCGGTGGCAAAGGGGGAACCGTCCAGCACCGTTCCCTCGGCGTCCGTGATCTTGAACTGCCAGCCCTCCACAGAGCCGCCGCCCTCCACGGTCTTGGTGATCTTCAGTCTGCCATACTGAACATTGGTGAAGGTGATGGACACATCTTCATGGGGCTTGATTTCAAACTTGTGGATAGTTTCATCTACCATCCAGTATTCGTCCTCAAACCGGCCATGTTCGTCACCGGTTTCCTTTGCCCAATAGGTTCCGGGGTCAAGGTAATAGCCAGCTCGACCATCCTCGTTTGTGATAAGAGTGCCGACCTTCTGGGTACAGGCTTCATCCGAGTATACGGTAATATGCCAGCCTTCTACAGACTCTCCGGTATTGGTCTTTTTATAGAACCAGGCAAGACCCTGTTCCTTGTTGAGCCAGTTATCCACGGTGGTTTCTCCGGCTTTCACGGTCACATCATGGAAGCCCAGCTCTGTGAGCCAGTAATTGTCCTCCGTGGGTAGCTCCACTACTGTGTACCGTCCCAACGGAAGATTTCCTGTGCAGGCGTAGCCGTTGTCATCGGTGGTAAAGTCGCCGATGGTATTGCCGTTGGAATCCTTCACCCGGAAAGTCCACCCGCCAAGCTGATTGCTGGTGTTGGTGGTCTTGCGGATTTCGATACGTCCATAATGGGTGTTGGTGAAGGTGACTTCAGTAGTCTGACCGACTGCAACTGTCACAGACTTCACAGAGGTGTCAAACGCCCAATAGGGATCGTCTTTGGGAATCTCTTTGGCGTAATAGGTTCCCTTCTGCAAGCCAGAAACCGTTACCGTGCCATCTGCTCCGGTGGTATAGCTGGCTCTGGCGGCTGCGTATTCTTCTTCGGAAAGCAAGGCTTTCAGCTCCTGGAATTTAGAGTGCTTTTCGTCAAGGCAGTCAGCCAGACCACCCCAGCCCACATACCGGGAAAGGATTTCCTGTTCTGCGGGCGTTGCCAGCCTGCCCTCATCCTCAATGCGTTTCAGCAAACGGATAGCGGCAGTATTGGCGGCATACTTCTCGCTGGCGGTGCCATAGCCCAGTTCCAGGTCAGTGATGCGGAAATTGATGCGCTGTTCCTTTGGAATCTCCGGGTACAGCGGCTCAAAGGTGATGCGCTCCCGCTTGGGTTTTGGCTGGGGCGGAATGGGAGCGGTAGGCTCCTGTGCGGCTTCGGCATCTGCCACTACCTGTTGGATAAAGGGGTCGTTCTCCAGTGCCTCCGGGTCAACCAACTCGCCGTTGACGATACCCCGCTGTGCCAGATTCTGCCAGATCTGTTCCGGGTCAATATCATCAAAGGTATCTTCCAGTCCTGTCTGATACCGTTCCTCTGCATGGGCGATCATGGTATCAAAGTCCAGATTGGCAAGGTACTCGTTCAGTTTCTGCAACGCCGACCGGAACAAAACCAAGGGGCACCAGCGGCTCAGCGCCATGCTGAAAAGCGGCAAGGAGCTGAAGGTGTTCACCATCAGCGAGGAACATCTGAAGCGTTTTGCCCAGGAGGCAAAACGGTACGGTGTTGTCTACTGCGCACTTCGGGGGAAAGAGAAATCTTCGGATGGCATGGTGGATGTGATGGTTCGGGCAGAGGACGCATCCAAGATCAACCGCATTGTGGAGCGCTTCAAGCTGGCTACCGTGGATACCGCTTCCATCAAGAATGATATTGAAAAGGAGATTCTGACCCTGATTACCGGCTGATATTCACATTGTGCGGGACGATTTTTCGTCCCGCTTTTCTTTTTATCAACCCCAAAAAGGAAAAATGTGAAATCATCATCAATAATTGTAGGAATTTTGTGAAAACATCCTATCAAAATAAGTGGAATTTTGTGAAGTACAAATTCGATTGGCAATTTCTATAATTTCAATTTCGGATAGAAAGGAGTAAAAATGTCTGATAATTGGGTTGTCCAGAACCTGCAAAACGCGCTGGAAACATGGAATGAAAAGCTGGCGGAAATCTGGACACTGGTAACGCAATCGCCCCAGGCGTTCAAGGGCGGCAGCATTTGGAATGTCATGGTTAGCATCCATGGTGCTGTGCAGGCAATAGGATTGGCACTGATCGTGCTATTCTTTTTCATGGGTGTGATGAAAACCTGCGGCAGCTTTGCAGACCTGAAACGACCAGAAGTTGCGGTCAAGGTATTCGTTCGCTTTGCTCTGGCAAAAGCGGCAGTGACTCATGGATTAGAGCTGATGAACGCTCTATTCTCTATTGCTCAGGGGCTGGTATCCACCATCATGTCCGCAGCCGGATTTGGTTCCGTGCAGACTGCTGTCCTGCCAACGGAGATCATCACCGCCGTGGAGGATTGCGGATTCTTCGAATCCATCCCATTGTGGGCGGTGACGCTGATTGGCGGGCTGCTGATTACCGTGCTTTCTTTCGTGATGATTATGACGGTGTACGGGCGATTCTTCAAGCTGTATCTGTATACCGCCATTGCGCCGGTTCCGCTATCTGCCTTTGCCGGGGAACCAACCCAGAGCATCGGTATTTCGTTCATAAAGTCCTATGCGGCGGTCTGCCTGGAAGGTGCTATCATCGTCCTTGGCTGCATCATTTTCTCCCTGTTTGCAGCGACGCCCCCGGTAGTTGACCCCAATGCCGCAGCGGTATGTTACAGTATCTGTCTGTAAGAAAAATATTGAGGATGCCAGAGCCTACTTTGCCCGTGCAGGAGCAGAACTGACCGCCCGCTTTGCCGCACTTGGAGCCAAGGCCACAGAAATGGATACAACAGAAAAACTCCGGGTACTGCACGATTTTTACCGCAGCGGCGAAGAGGTGTATTTCCATTTCGATGCCAGGGATATGATGCGTAAGGGGCATGACTTCCGGGACTACATTTGCCCGGATTCTATCGAGAAGCACAGCGATTATTTAATGCTGGGCGGCAAGTACGCAAGGGTGATTTACCTCAAGGATTATGCGTCTTTCATTTCCGATCAGCTTGTCACCAAACTTACCGACCAGAGCCGAAACATGATGCTTTCCATTGACATCATCCCCGTTGCCACCGATGAGGCGGTGCGAGAGGTAGAGCGGAAGATGCTCGGGGTGGAAACCAACATCACCAACTGGCAGCGCAGGCAGAATGCTAACAACAACTTCTCTGCAATCGTACCCTATGATATGGAACAGCAGCGTCGGGAGACCAAGGAATATATGACCGACCTGACCTCCCGTGACCAGCGGATGATGCTGTCTGTGCTGACCATCGTCCATCTTGCGGATACCAAGGCGGAACTGGATGCTGACACCGATGCGCTGCTAAAGGTTGCGGCAGACCATATGTGCCAGATGGCGGTACTGCGGTATCAGCAGCTTGACGGTCTGAATACCGCTCTGCCCATCGGCACCCGGAAGATTGATACCTTCCGAACCCTTACTACAGAGAGCCTTGCGGTGTTCATGCCCTTTAAGGTGCAGGAGATTCAGGAACCGGGAGGGATTTACTTTGGAGAGAATGCCATCTCCCACAACCTGATTCTGTGCAATATGAAAAACCTGCTGAACCAGTCCATGATGCTGCTGGGCATTCCCGGTTCCGGCAAATCCTTTTTTGCCAAGCTGCTGATTGTGGCCATTGCCTTGTCTACGAAGGATGACATAATTATTTTGGACCCGGAAGGGGAGTATACGCCGCTGGTCAAGGCGCTGGGTGGTTCTGTCATGTGTTTTGCGGTGGGCGGCTCTGACTGGCTCAATGCCATGGCTATGGAGGAAGGTTATGGAGAGGGGAGCCCGGTGGCGTTCAAATCCCAGTTTATCATGTCCCTTTTGAAGCAGATCGACCCTGACGGTATCCGGGCACACCACAAGTCCATCATTGACCGCTGTGTGGCGCTGGTACTTCAGGAGCAGAAAAAGACCGGCAAAGTCCCAACCCTCTGTACCCTGCGGGAAAAGCTGCTGGAGCAGCCGGAACAGGAAGCACGGGATCTGGCCCTTACCATGGAGCTGTATACCTCCGGTTCCCTGAATATCTTCGCCCATGAAACCAATGTGGATACCAGAAACCGCATCCAGTCCTATGACATCCACGATTTGGGTGAGGAGCTGAAGCAGCCGGGGTTCGTCACCATCACTGATGCCATGATCAACCGGGTCAACTACAACTGGGCGCACGGGAAGAAAACCCACATTTTCGTGGATGAATTTCACATCGCCTATGAGAATGAATACAGCGGCAACTTTTTCACTTCCGCATGGCGTCAGTTCCGTAAGCGGAATGCGGCCCCCTGTGCTATCACCCAAAATGTGGAATATATGCTGGATTCCGTGCAGGCCAGCACCATGGTATCCAACTCCGAATTTGTTGTCATGCTGAATCAGGCAGAATCCGATCAGGAGCGGCTTTCCAAACTTCTGAACATCTCCCCAGAGCAGATGAGTTATGTAAATGGCTCAGAAGCAGGCTGCGGCCTGATGCGCTATGGTAGCGCGCTGGTTCCTTTTGTCAACAGATTCCCAGCCAATACAGAACTGTATAAGCTCATTACCACCAAACCCGGTGAGGGGTTGTTTGCTAAAGGGCGGGTAGATTGCAATGCCTGATATCAAAACCAGGGAAGTAGTGTCGGGAACCATAAAGGCAGTTGACCGCAGCACTCTGGCTGGGCAGCGGATGAAGGATGCCTATGTGCAGGCCAAGGATAAAGCGGAACACAGCGTTTATTCTTCGGAGAGTAACAGCGTGGAATATGCGGCAGATCGCATTACGGGTGGTGTTTCCACCGCTGCCTGCGAAGCCGTGCATCAGGTAGATGTGCAGGGGCACCGTATCATTCAGGGCGCACAGAGGAAAATTACCCGACGGCAGGAGAATCCCCAGCCCCAGCAGTCCCCACCACAATCGACATCGGGCAGTCCACAATCTTCCCCTAATACACCTGCATCCTTTTCTCCTCAGCCGGTGCGGAATAACTCCGGTACAGAGAACATCCACCATGCACAGCAGCCCCACCGGGTAACTCCCGATGGGGCTGCTTCCTCTGGTATGGGCGGGCACTCTGAAGTTGGCTCCGGTACTTCGATTCCAAAGCAGGAAGTGGTGCACCAGCAACAGATTGCTTCTGCCAAGGCAGAGCTGAGAGCGAAACGGGCATCCCAGCAGACGGTATCTTCTGTCCCAAAGGCTCCCGGTGAAGGCAAAGTGTTCCACAGTCACCAGGTTCCAACGACAAAGGCTACTGCAACCAGACAGGCGGTGAAATCTGTAGAGAGTATTACGATCAAGACTTCCGAACGCACCATCAAAACGGCAGGCTCCACGGCGAAAACCGTGGAGCACATGGGCGGCACCGCCATAAAGTCTACACAGGCAGCAGCCGAGACAGCCCAGAAAACTGCCATGATTGCCACTCAATCTGCACATCGCAGCCGGGTAGCGGCAAGAGCGGTTGCTGCGGCTGCAAAGAAAACCGCCGAATATACTGCCAGAGCTGCCAAGGCAATCGCACAGGCTATGCAGGAATTGATTTCCGTCGCTGCCGCTGGCGGTGGAACAGTTTTGATTCTGGTGATCGTATTGATTGTCATGTGTTTCGCCGGAATGATGCTTGCATGTGACGAAAATGACACGGAGATTCTGCCGGTCAGTGAGGAGGTGAAAGCCTATGAGCCGATTATACAGAAATACGCCAAGGAACACGGAATCCCGGATTATGTGCTTTTGATTGAGGCGGTGATGATGCAGGAATCTGGCGGGCGCGGCACCGATCCCATGCAATGCTCCGAGTGCAATTTCAACACCCTCTATCCCCACACCCCCGGCTCCATTACCGACCCGGAGTATTCCGTCAATGTGGGCATCCAGAATCTTGCGGACTGCCTGCAAATTGCCCAGTGCGAAAGCCCTGTAGACATAGATGCCATCAAGCTGGCGCTGCAAGGCTATAACTATGGTCAGGGGTACATCACCTGGGCAATGCGCAAATACGGGGAATACTCTAAAGGAAATGCTATTGAGTTTTCTCTGAAAACTGCTGAGCAGTACGGCTGGAGCGGCTATGGGGATATGGACTATGTGCCCCATGTGTTACGCTATTACCCACTTGGACAAATCTTCTATGACCCGGATACTACCCAGCTAATTGTAGAGGTTGCCGCTTCGCAGATTGGTAATGTGGGAGGGGAACCCTATTGGAGCTGGTACGGATTTACGGAACGTGTAGAATGGTGTGCCTGTTTCGTCAGCTGGTGCGCCAACAAATGTGGTTATCTGGATACGTTCATTCCAAAATTTGCCGGATGCAGTACCGGTGTGCAATGGTTCAAAGCCAGAAACCAATGGGCAGACAGGACTACCACCCCGGAACCGGGAATGATTGTTTTCTTCGACTGGGACAGAGATGGTGTACCCGACCATACCGGAATCGTGGAGAAGATCGAGAATGGCTAAACACATATGATTACTTCCTATTAGGAACACTGTAAATACAAGGCTTTTCGGAGCCAACAAACCAGAAAAAATAATATTTGATCTATCACATTACGCAAAAAGCCGTCCGGCATGAAAAACGGGCGGCTTTTTTGCGTGGATAGACGGAAAGGAGGCGCAAAAATAACTACAAAATTTTAGCGTTCAAATTTGTGCAACTTTAACGAAAAGGAGGATCGTAAATGGCCGATGAAAAATTGAATACTGGCCCTGCGGAGAATATTTCCCCGGAGGCCGCCGAGCCTATCGCCACACCCGAACAGGCCGCAGCGTCTGAGCCCCAGCAGGAACAGACCGGGCCTGCTATACCTGAGCCCGGCGATGTGGTTGCGGCTCAACTCCCTTGTGCCGGAGCTTCTGGATAAGGTAGACGATAAAAAGA
>ENA-OPCE01001098-OPCE01001098.1-human-gut-metagenome-genome-assembly--contig:-NODE-1098-length-18291-cov-2.635446_pt1 | contig 18291 bp, 18 predicted proteins | sample MGYA00241247_ERZ501474 | MGnify/ENA primary metagenome ERZ501474 (study PRJEB25962, sample SAMEA2042572) | human gut metagenome | biome: human gut; feature: human-associated habitat; material: faeces... | reverse complement strand
TACCCGCGAGGGGCCAATGCGCCCCGAGCGGAGACTTGTCAGAACCTAAATACCGGACCGACCACGCACAAAAACCGCAGTTGCCCCATTCAGGGGTGGCTGCGGCTTTTTTTGTGCATCAAACACAGAAAGGAGACAGACCATGAATGAGCACAAGCAAACTGATGAAGGTCACCTACTACGACCCCAAAAGCCAAATCCGCCTCCTCTGCTACGCCGACACCGTAGTATGGGACACCAAACCCACGCCGACCCTTACCGCTTTGCGGTTTGGCGGCTACCCGGAGCGTGTGCAGGGACTCGCAGACGCAATTTATGGCGGGGCTACCATCGAAATCGAGGACGGTAAAGACACCTACTCCTTGAAAACCCTCACCAGGCAGTACCGCCGGGAACTTAGCCATGACGGAGTGTACGCAGAGGCTACCCTGATCGCAGAGGATGACGGCCAATCCGCCAAACAGAATGCCGGCGACAAGGATGAGCCGGACAAGGACAAGAACGACGAGGACGACGATCAAATCCAGCAGGATCTCCCGCCGCGCAATACCTACATTTTCTGCACACCGGGGGAACGCCGGGAGTTGTTCGACGCGGTGGACCAAAAGACCGCCGTTCCCATGATCCCGGAGTACCAGGATTATGTCCTCACGGAACTGCAAAAGAGGAATATCCTGCGGCCACTTCAGGTCAAGTCCCTGTCCCGTAAGCTGGAGGCGTGGCTTCTGCGCTGTGAGGAGAAGGACAAAAACATCGTCGCGGTCATGGAGGATGGACTCAAAAGCGGAGCGATCTCCATTCCGGGTGCGACCGTCGGCCTAAACCCGCTGGACGAAATCAACTCTATCACGGAATACCTCAATACCTTCGGCGTTACCGTGGCGGAGCGGATCAAGAAGCTGTTCGTACCGCTCTTTGACCCTGCAACGGAATCTCTGTCCCCGGAAGTGCTGGCAATCAACCAGTACATTGAGGATCACGCCGGCTATCCCCTCTACGACGCCCAGCTTGCGGTGGCAGAGGCCATCAAGCGCCAGCTGGAGCGGAGCAAGGTGGGGCTCATTGTGGCAGAATGCGGCTCTGGAAAATCTAAGATTGGAGCGGTATCCATCGCCGCAACGGCTGCGGGACTTCTTTCCCACCAGATGTCCGTCAAGGTGAGCAAGACTTTTAACCTGATCCTGTGCCCCTCCCATGTAACCGAGAAATGGGTGCGTGAACTGGAGGAGACCGTACCGAATGCCTTCGCCGCCGTAGTCCATACCCCTGCGGAGCTGGATCACCTGTACCAGATGTTTGAGCGGGGGAACAAATTCTGTTTCGCCGTCCTCTCCAAGGAAAAGGCCCGGGATGGCTACATGAGGGCCCCGGCGGTCATTTACCGGCCGTGGAATCGCGAGGCGCTTCCCATTGAGCGCAATCCTCCGCTTCACGATGGGGCGGACATAGACGGCAACCCGCACAAGCCGGTGTTCTGCTGCCCGGAGTGCGGCGCCGTGGTCATGGCCGAATTTACACAGGACGGCGTATCCTATCGGGTCCCGGCCAAGTCCTACTATTTTCGGCGGGAGCACAGCGGCAATCACAAATGCGCCGCCTGCGGCGCCCCTCTGTGGTCAGCCCTGAATCCGGATGCCTGGCGTAGGCAGAAAAAGTGGGCCAAGATCGGGGATTACGGCTTTGTTTACCGCCCGCTGGTCTATGAGCACTTCAAAAAAGCCGGCGGAGAGGGTCAGCTCCAGAAGCTCTATGAGATTCAAGACCACCCGGACGCCTGCTTTCCGGCCAGAGGCGCTTACCGCGCTTATGCGCTGAGCTCCTACATCAAACGCAAGTACAAAGGCAAAATCTATGGCCTGATTGTGGATGAACTTCACGAATACTCCAATAAGTCGGGCCAGGGAGAAGCCATGGCCGAGCTCTACGGCACGGCAAAAAAGGTGGTAGGCATGACCGCCACCCTGATCAACGGGTACAGCTCGGGGATATTCCATCTCCTCTACCGGATCTGCCCCGCACAGATGCGCAAGGACAACAAACGGTATGAAAATCCCTCCAAATTTGATGCGGAGTACGGCGTGATCCAGAACACCTATGTGGAACAGGAGCCGGAATACAATTCCAACCGCCGTACCGTGCAGAGCAAGAAGAACTCCCGGCTTCTGCCGGGCGTCTCGCCGCTGGTCTATTCCCGCTTCCTGCTGGACAAGGCCGCGTTTCTTTCCCTGACCGACATGGGCAAGGACCTGCCGGAGTACGAGGAGATCCCTGTTGCGCTGAAGATGCCCGCAGCGGTGGAAGCAGAGTACAAGGAAATCGAAAAAGAACTCAAATTTGTCCTGAAAAATGACAAAAAGGCCGCAAAGAAAATTTTGTCCGCCTATCTCAATCTTCTGACCGCCTACCCGGATCAGCCCTATGAGCAAAAGCCCGTTTATCATCCTTTGGACGGCCACCCGATTGTAACACCGGAAGACACAGTGGCTCCCGGTACAATCCTCCCTAAGGATGAAGAGGTGCTGAATATCGTGGAGCGGAAGATTGCCGCAGGGGAAAAGGTGCTCATCTACACCAACTGGACGCGGCTGGACAGCCAGATGAGGCTTCAAACGCTGCTAACCGCCCGTGGGTGGAACACCATCATTATGCCGGCCAAGGTCAAACCGGCAAAGCGGGAGCAATGGGTAGCGGACCGGCTCAGCGCCGGGCTCCAGGTCCTGATTGCAAATCCGACCCTTGTGCAAACGGGCCTTGACCTGAACGCTTTTACCACGCTGATCTTTTATGACACCGGCTATAAGCTGTTCACACTGAGGCAGGCCAGCCGGCGGAGCTGGCGGATCAACCAGACTGCCCCGCGGGTAGAGGTCTATATGTTTTACTATCGGGACACCATGCAGCACAAGGCGATCAAGCTCATGGCCTCCAAGCTGGCTGTGGCGGGAATTATCGAGGGCTCGTTCTCAGAGGAGGGCCTTGCCGCCATGTCCGAGTGCGAGGATATGACCACCCTGATGGCCAAGGAGCTGATGCTTGGCATCAAGGACAGCGTGGAGGATGTTTCCGCCATGTTCAAGCGCATGGCAAATCTCAAACCTCAGGCCGCCGCATGGTCTATTTTCGCGGAGGCCCCCACCGCCCAGGATGAAACGGTACTGGTAAAGAAAGCAGTCAATGAGCCAATCGTGGAATTCACCTTTGGAAATCCAGTCCCGCTCCAGACGCCAAAGCCGGTTATCGCGGCAACACCTGTTTCGACACCTATGCCGAAGGCCGCAGTCAAGCCCCACGCAAAGCGCAAGTCGGCCAAGGCTGTGATCAGTGAGGACCAGATCCCGCTGTTCAAAATTGCATAAAGGAGAATGACCTATGAATGATAATCCTTTTGAAATCAAGGAGGAAGCGTGCGCTTCCTCCCCGGACCACCGCCGCTACCTGCTGATCCAGGCCGTAGACACGGAGACCGGGGAAATTGTTTGGGCCGTGGGCGACGACCAGATATGCGCCGTCACGCGTGCCGACTTTATTACCAGAGATGAGGCCGTCACCCGTTTGGGCCGCCTGGACTACCTATCCGGTATCGCCAGGAGTGCATTTCACTTCACAGCCATGCGTATCACGGAGGACGGGAAAGTAATCCTGTTCGACTCGTCCAGGCTGTTTGGAAAGGAATAGTACAATGGACAATCCATACTTAAAAGCTCAATGCCAAAACATGGTCTCCGCCCTCGCCGCCTTTTCCACAGCCTGCGAACTGGCGGCCTATGAAGATGACGGGTCCCTTTCCAAAGAGGAACTTCGTCAACTGCGGAGAATCCACGCCGCTGCCGCCCGTTTTCAAGCGGAGCTTCAGCGAGAAATGGAGAAGCGCCATGTCCCAACCGCCAAGCGCCTCTCCGCTGGATGCAGGTCACAGAAGGACGGTGAATACGATGCTCTTATCTGAGCCTGGAAAAGTCATCCGCTGCGCAGATCACCTCCAGGTTTTACTGGCGCTGCCCGCGGAGACCATAGATTTGATTCTGGCCGCTCCAGGCAAGCAGGAGTTTTTTCAAAAAGGCCGGCCATCCGATTACCTGTTTCGGAGGACTGCGGTTGAGCTCTTACGGGTTTTGAAGCCGGGCGGGGTGCTGGTCTGGCATGTCCCCAATGAGCGCGGGGAGGCCACCTTTTCCACCGCGCAATTCCGTCAGGTAGTCTACTTTCAATCAATCCAGTTGAGACTGATCGACACCATCCTTGTGGAAAAGGAAAGGAACACGCCGCCCACCCCTGTCCGATATGGAGACGCTTTTGAGTCCATGTATATCCTCGCAAAGGGCAAGCCCAAGACCGTTCATATTTTGAAAGACAAGCCCAACAAGTGGGCAGGTACAAAGACCTGGGGATGCCTCACCAAGCGTGAAGTGGACGGCACGCTCACTCCAAAAGGCCGAAAGACGATTCAGAAATTCGGCGCCCGCACAAATGTCTGGCACTACGGCACTGTTTTACCGATGGAGAGCGAGCTGTTCGGCGGCAAAGCTGTGAGCCTAAGGCGGTGGCCCTGGCCCTGCTGGACATTGCCATGCGGGACCAGCGCCGGTTTGCCGTGATCCATTTTGCCGGGGTTGGAGATGTTCAGACTGATCTCTTCCTGCCGGGGCAGTACGACCGTGAGGATGTTCTGCGCTGTGCCGAGACCTTCCTAAACGGAAACACCGACTACGAGACGCCGCTGCGGGAGGCCCTGCGCCTCATGGAGCAGGAGGGCTTTGAAAATGCCGACATGGTGTTCGTCACGGACGGTGAATGTGTTTTGCCGGACAGTTTCCTGGAAAAGCTGAAGGCGGAACAGTCCGCCAGAGGCTTCCAGATCACCGGCATCCTGCTGGATCAGGAGGACGCCGGGTTTGAGTTCAGCCTCCGGGAGTCCTGCACCAATGTCTACCGCACCAGCCAGCTCTCCCGCGATCAAATCGCGGAGCAGCTGGTGGTGAGCCGGGTGGCATAGCGGCGAGAAAACATCTTATTACACAGAGAACACGGACGGAGAGTTGCGAACTATCCGTCCGTGTCACTCTGCCGCCAAAGGCGTCTCGCCGCGAATCTCCAGACTTGCCTCATTCACCATCTCGACTTGATTTATCTCTAAAATCTGATTATACTAACAACAAATACAGAACTTAAAATCGCTTTGGAAAAGGAGTGTGCCGCATGGATCACAAGCTCCGGTTATATCATGTTGGTCCTATTCAAGAATGTGATTTGGACCTGAACGACTTCACCGTTTTGACTGGCCCGCAGTCCAGCGGAAAAAGCACCGTTGCAAAAGCCGTCTATTTTTTCAGGACGGTCAAACAGGATATTTTGAATATTATCATGCAGGGAGGCCCGCAAGCAGTATCGGACCGGGATGACGCTTCCTGGTCCATGGTCTTGGAACAGCGCCTGAAGAACAAATTCCTGCAGCTTTTTGGGACCTCCTGGGTCATGCCGCTGGATATGAAGATGGAATACACCTATAAAAAGAATGTCTCTATCCGGGTATCCCTGACTGAAAATTATGATGATCCCCTGAAAAACTATATCGAAATTGAATTTAGCGGCTCTGTGAAAGAGTATTTCACAGAGCTGGGCTGGCGGAATTTTTCCAATATCTCTCCCGGCCAGAGGGACTATGCCGAGAAACAGCTCAGCCAGTTGTTTAATGATCCGTATGAAACCGTCTTTATTCCGGCCGGGCGCAATTTGATTACACTGCTGAGCGCGCAGCTCAACTATATTTTTACTTCGCTGGAGGAGTCCCAACTCCGTAATATCGACTATATCACCAAGCGATACACGGAATTGATCCTAAAGCTCAAGCCGACCTTCGGCTACGGGATGGATGGCGTTATCCGGGAAATTGAGGCTGACCCGATTCGGCTGAAAAAGTACAAGGAGATCAGGCCCGCGGTCAACCTCTTGAGAACAGCCGCGGAGCAGGTGTTGAACGGCAGCTACCGATATACGGAAAATGAGGAGCGTCTATATCTTTCAGACGGCAAATATGTGAAAATCAACCTGGCTTCCTCCGGCCAGCAGGAAGTTGTGTGGCTTTTTAACCTTCTGTTCTATTATCTGATTGAGCAGAGAAAGGTGTTCCTGATCGTGGAAGAGCCGGAGTCCCACCTTTATCCGGCCTCCCAGCAGACAATCTCCCATGTGCTCGCTTTGATGCTTACCAGCGGGAACACAGGCATCGTGACCACACACAGCCCCTATGTGCTCAGCACACTGAACTATCTGATGCTCGCCGGCCAGGTTCCTGTTCAGCGTCAAGAAGAGGTCAAGCCGCGTCTCAACAAGAGGTTTTGGCTTGATGCGGAAAGATCAAACGCCTATTATATTCATGACGGCAAGCTGGAAACGGCTGTGAACGAGGATGATGGGCTGAAGCTGATCAAGAATGAACTGATTGACGGCGCCTCCACTGAGATCAATGCGTTAAGCGATTTCCTTCTCGGATTTTTGTTTTCTGAGGAGGGATAGGTATGTGCTGCAACATCAATGATTTTACGCCGCATCGGGCGGGACAGCACTCCGTATTTACTTCGGCGGAAAATCGCTGTACCCATGTCGGCAAGAACAAAAATAGGCACATGATCCGGCAGTTCAAGGTGGATGGAGAGGTGGTCGCAGCGGGGGATATGTCTCCGCGCTGTGATTATCTCCTTTTGAACGATGATGCAAAGACTTCCTACTACATCGAATTGAAGGGCTCCGATCTGGTCAAGGCCATTGAGCAGATTGAGACTACCGTCGCCATGATTGCCCCCTCCATTCCGGAATATGCAGTCCTGCGCCGTATCGTTTTCAGAACGGGTACCCATGGAATACAAACCAGGCCCGTACTCTCCTGGAAAAGGAAGCATGGAAATACCGTCGTCATCAAAGAGCGGCTTTTAGAGGAAACGATCTGATTCATCTTGCGAAGGATCGGCGCACCGGGGAGTTCAAATTGCCGCCCGGTGCCGGTCCTGCTGTTTTCTCAAAAATAAAAAGCCCCTTGGAGGCGCATCGCATACTCAACGGCAAGTTGCAAGTTCCTTTTTTCTTACTATAATCAAGCAGAAAGAGGTGAAACCAAAATGGCAGACAGTCGCTATGTTCTTATGCACAAAAATACACCTGTGGCCGACCTCCAATTGGATACGGACACCGGTGTGATCCGGTCTGTCGGCCATGTTTATAACGCGCTCCATGTTCCGGTAGGTATCCCTGTGAAAAAGGGAGTCATTGACAGGAGCGCCCTCAATACATGGTGGACCGGCCGGGCCATTCCAGCCAGCCGTGACCGCATCCGGGATGCCCTGCGAGAGTTGGAGTTGGCCTCCACACAACTGCTCCTGGACAAATGCCTGGGGCTAAGCCTGTCCGACCAATATTGGATCTGCCCGACATCCAGCGGCGTGCGCTGGGAGGAGGTAAACTTCTTTCAAAACGCCTTTTCCGATGATGTGGGCAATATCCTGCTCGGCCGCGGCTCATCCAGCGGCCGGGTAAGCCTGATGTCCCCGGACAACACCTCGGACGGTTGGCTGAAGAAAAAGTGGGCCATTCTGGATGAGCGCCGGTGCCTGATGAAGGGCGGAAGCGGCGCCACCCAGCAGGAGCCCTACAATGAGGTGCTGGCCAGTTCCGTGATGGAGCGTCTGGGTATCCCCCATGTGACCTATACGCTGACGGTCCAGGAGGACTACCCGTACAGCGTATGTGAGGACTTTATCACCCCGGAAACCGAGTTGATCCCAGCGTGGTATATCATGCAGACGGTAAAGCGGCCCAATCATGTCTCGGTCTATCAGCATTATATGGACTGCTGTGAAGCCCTTGGTATTCCCGGCGTCCGGGAGGCCGTGGACCGGATGATCGTACTGGACTACCTGATCGTCAACGAGGACCGGCACCAAAATAACTTCGGCGTGGTACGCAACGCTGAGACGCTGGAGTATTTGGGCGCCGCCCCGATCTACGACAGCGGCACATCCCTGTGGTTTGACAAGCCCACCGGCATGGTGGGAAGCGGGCGGGTCACCTGCAAGCCGTTCAAGGACCGCCATGAGGAGCAGATCAAGCTGGTATCTTCCTTTGACTGGCTGGACCTGTCCAGGCTGGACGGTATCGAGGAGGAATGGATGGAGCTGACCAAGGGCTCCCTGTTCCTGGATGAAGCCCGCCGCATTGCTGTGGCCCGTGCCCTGCGTTGGCGCATTGAAACGCTCAAGGAGATCTCCCGCTGCGGCGTCTATGCCGTTCCGGGAACAGGCCATGATGTGACGGAGGATATTCGTTACAGCGGCCAAAGCGAACAATAATATCGGATCAAAGAACACAGGCCGGCAGCTTTGCGCTGTCGGCCTGTAAAACAGTATGGGTTATTTACAAAAATCATTTAGCCTGGTCCCATACATGGGAGTGATGAGGCAGCGTCCGCATATTCTGGGAAACGGAGCCGCACCGCCTCAAAGAAGCAGGACTGAAACCCACAGCAGAATATCTCATCCGGCAGGAATGCCGCAGAGACCCGTTCATCCTCCGGTTGCTCCTGCCCATAGCCGTTCCACAGGTTAAATGCCAGCCTGGTGATTCTTTTGCTCGTACCAGTCTGCCAGCCGTCAGCCAGCGCCTCCGGGCAGATACACCACTCCCGCCAGTCAAATAAACGATGGAAGTGGCTCCTGGTATCTGGGCACAGCCCGCACAGATAGAGGAAAGAACGAAAATAGTTGTCTGGAGTACGCCCGGATGCTGCGGCCCGCTCCAATTTCTCACGGAAAAACGCTTCGTGCGCATCGTCATAAAAATGTACCGTCATGTATTCCTTCGATCTCCTTTCACCTGCCCTATGTAAGAGTAGATGGACACAAGCGCATCCAGGCCATCGTCTCTGCGCTTGAGCAGTGTCCGCGGCGCCAGATGCATTTCCCGCTGTAATTCTCCCCAAGTTTTCCCCTCAAAATAATATTTTCGGATCACTTCGGCCTGTTTTTCTTCTAATTGTGAGACATAGAACTCCAGCTTGGAGATCTGTTGTTCAACGGTATAAAGCTCCTGGGCGATCTCCATAATGGTTTCTTGGTTGAGTCGGTCTTTCTTGTCCCGGAACTGTGTGGCGATACGCATGGTCTTATCTGAGATAAATCCCGCCGGTCGAATGCCGTCGCTCACCGGCCGTGAAAGCGCCATGCTGTCGATCACCTCGCTGTCTGAAATCTTGGCGGGGTGTTCCTGCTCATAGCGAAGCAAGATGACTTTCTTCTTCAGCTCCGGATATTGCTTCAAGTCATCAATTACCTGTTCTCTTATTTTCGTTTGCTCCATGATGATCCCCCCGCCTTTCTTTCTGAAATAAAATTTTTCAGCACAAGGAGACATCATGCGAGGAATTCTTATCCAAGGCAAGAAAATTGGCACCGGAGAATAGGATAGCGGTAGACCAAGCTGTTGCCCTGCCATGGTGGAAAAGTGGAGGCGCAGACCTATTCATATTCCCCCATCTCATTCCATGCTTTGAAAGCAAATTTCGTCGCGATGTGGGTTCTTGTGCCGTTATCCACAGAATAGCGGTGCATCATGGTTTCCTTACGCTCCCAAAGTGGACTTAAAAGAGAATTTGCGGCGGAATATGTGTTATTTCGACATTATGGAGCGAAACAGTACCCGACTCCCTTGACTGTCTTGATATAATCGGTATCTTTAGGAGACAGGCCCATCTTCTTTCGTATAGAACAGATCAGGTCGTTAACGCTCTTACTGCCGTAGAGACTGCTCTCCCTCCAGACCCGTTCATAGATCAGTTCCCTGGAAAAGACGATAGAGGGATTGCTGGCCAGGAAATAGAGGAGCTTGAACTCCAGAGCTGTAAAGGAGAGCTGACTTCCGCGCATTGTGACCCTTTGGCGCAAGGGGTCCATCATCAGATCTTTATAAATGATACGGCCAGGCGGTGCGGCCTCCGTAGGGTATTCATCGGCCGACGGACGGCGAAGCAGGGCACAGACAGCGGCAGAGCACTCCTTGGGACTGTTTTCCGCAAGGCACATATCAAACCCTCGGTTCATAAAAGCCGCCCGAACATCAGATTTACCGATTGGGAACATAAGTAGAAGCGTATTCTTTGCGTGCCGAAGATCCAGCAGCAAACCAATCAGACGGGCAGCATCCTCGGTATCCGCGTCCAGAGCCACTACATCAAAGGTGCGGATCATCATTTGGCTGACCGCGTTTTGGATTGTCAAGGCGATGCAAGGATCAACCCCGTTTTTCCTCAATAAGGCTCGGATGCTCTCCGCCTGTGCTTGGCTTTCCTCAATTAGTAGAATACGCTTTCCTGAAATGACGCTGCTCGTAATTTCATCTCCTTTTTATGGAAAATGGATGTATTATACTCTCCTGAATTATGTTTAATTTCTGATAAATTTCTGTACTTGCGTCACGAGCAAAATGCCGGGAATAATGCCGGAGCACGGTTGAACAGCTTCAATTAAGGAACACCCCCTGCCAAAGCAGGGGGTGTTCCTTTCCAGCTTCTTTTAAGTGTGCTTATTCAGGAGCCGAAAGAATGAGGCGTTACGCCTGCCTCATACCTTTAGCCGCCTCTTTCAGCCGCTCAAAAGACTCCGCGCTGATGATGTGCTCAATCCTGCAGGCGTCGGCTTCCGCCACCTTGGGGTCAACCCCTGCGGCAATCAGCTTCTCTGTAAAAAAACAATGGCGCTCGTAGATGCTCTCCGCGACCTCCCGGCCCACATCCGTCAGGCATAGGGAGAAATCCTCATCCATGGTGAGAAAACCGCCGTCCTTTAGCAACGCCACCGCATGGCACACGCTGGGCTTGGAAACTCCCAGGTGTCGGGCCACATCCACGGAGCGCACCGTGCCCTTTTTCATATGAAGGATCAGGATGGCTTCCAGATAGTCCTCGCCTGAAGCGTGTAAGGATGCGGGATGCTGTCGCTTGCTGTTCTCCCTCATGCCAGTCTCCAGCCCTCGGCCTGTTCCCGGATCTCAATGAATCGCCGGTAAAGCCCGCCCTGGGCCATGAGCTCGTCGTGGGTACCCCGCTGAACGATGCGGCCGTCCTCCACCACCAGGATCTGGTCCGCGCCCCGCACCGTCTTGAGCCGGTGGGCGATCATCAGCACGGTCTTCTCCCGCGTCAGGGCCTCCATAGCCTTTTGGAGCTGGTCCTCATTCTCGGGGTCCACATTGGCCGTGGCCTCATCGAAGATGACGATGGGCGCGTCCTTCAAGAGACACCGGGCGATGGAGATGCGCTGCTTCTCTCCGCCAGAGAGCGTGGCTCCTCCCTCGCCAATTACCGTATTATATCCATCCGGCAGGGCGGAGATAAAGTCGTGGCAGCACGCCTTTTTAGCGGCCTCCACCACCTGCTTATGGGTAGCGCCCGGGCAGCCGAACTTGATGTTGTTCTCCACCGTGTCGGCAAAGAGGTACACCCGCTGGAACACCATGCTCACCTGCTCCATGAGGGACTCCAGCGTGTACTCCCGCACATCCCGGCCGCCGATGGTCACACGGCCGCCGTCCACATCCCAAAACCGGGCGATCAGGTTGCAGAGGGTGGTCTTGCCGGAGCCGGAGGGCCCTACAATGGCGGTGGTCGTTCGATCTGGGATGGTCAGAGACACATCCTTGAGGATGGGGCGGCTTCCATAGGAGAAGTTCACATGGTCGAATACAATCTCGTGGCTCTCCGGACGGATGGCCGTGCCACGCTGGTCCATCTCCGGGATGTCGTCTACCTGGTTGGCGTGGTCGATGGAACTGCCCACCAGACGCAGGGCGGACACGCCGCTGCCCGCGGACTGGATCTGGGAGAAGATCAGGAAAGAGACGATGACCGCCATCAGCGCATTGGCGAGGGACATAGCTCCCGTCAGGCACAGCCCCACCGACGCCGCCAGAATTAGAACGCTGAACAGGTGGAGGACCATCTCCTGGCCCCAGATATAGGGAGTAAACAGCTTCTCCACCGCCAGATTGTTCGCCCGGCTGTCCTCCAGAGCCTGCCGCACCCGCTTGTCACCCTTTCCGGTCAGGTTAAAGGACTTGATGACGCTCATGCCCTGGAGCTGTTCCAGCACCGCCTCCACCAGCCGGGCCTCGTCCCGCTGGCGCTTGGGGGCGATTTTGGCGGACTGTTTCTCCATTCCGGAGAGGAGGGCCAGATACACCAGCATCCCCGCCAGGGCCAGCAGGCCGATCCGCCAGTCCCAGAACAGGATGCACAGCAGCATGACGGCAGAATTGATCAGGCCGCCCAGGATACCAACCAGTACCATAGGGCCGGTGCTCTCCACCTCGTCCAGAACGGTGGTGGTGATGCCGGTGAGCTCTCCCAAACTCTGGTCGTTGAAATAGCCCATGGGGACCCGCTTGAGCTTGTCGCCAATGGAAATGCGCTTGTTCGCCACCATGAAGTAGCCGGCGTGGGTCTGCTGGAGCTGGCTGAAGCGGTTGAGGACCGCCCGGCCCAGAATGCTGGCCAGCAGAAGCCCCAGCGCCTGCCAGGCCGGGGCGGAGTCTGTGGAGCCGCCCACCAGGGCCAGCACCACCACATAGATGGCCGCGATCTGGAACATATGGAACACCGCGTAAAAGAAACCTAAAATCATGGACTTCCGGATATTGTCCTGCTCCTCTCCGGCAAAGTCCCAGATTTTTTTCAAAACACCGATCATGCCTGCTCTCCCTCCTTTGCCCCCATATGCGCCCGCCACATCTCCTGATACAGCGGGCAGTTCTTCAAAAGTTCCCCGTGGGTGCCCACATCCTGGCTGCGGCCGCCATTGACTACCACGATCTGATCCGCGCCGGTGATGGTGCTGAGGCGGTGGGCGATGACCAGAAGCGTTTTACCACGGGTCAACTCTGCGATAGCTTCCTGAATTTTGGCCTCATTCTCTGGATCAGTAAAAGATGTGGCCTCGTCCAAAATCACGATGGGAGCATTCTTCAAAATAGCCCTGGCGATTGCAATACGCTGTCTCTCACCACCAGACAGCCGGTCTCCAGCCTCGCCTGCGCTGGACTGATACCCCTGTTCCAGCTTGTTGATAAATTCGTCGCATTGTGCCTTTCGGGCCGCCTCCAAAACCTGCTCATCTGTGGCTTGCGGATTGCCCAGCCGGATATTTTCCAAAATGGAGCAGTTAAACAGAAAATTATCCTGCGTAACAAAGCTCACCTGATCGGCCAACTCTGTCAGAGGAATGTCTTTGATATTTACTCCACCAATCCGGATAGCTCCCTCTGTCGGATCCCAGAAACGTGCCACCAGGCGGGCCAGTGTCGATTTACCTCCACCAGACGGGCCGACAAGAGCATAAAATGCCCCCTCCGGGATAGCAAGATTTATGTCATGGATTACATTTTCTTTTCCGGTATAGGAGAAGGTCACATGCTCCATTAGGATGTCATGAGCCGAGATCGGTTTTTCCTCCATTGCCAGTGGCAATTCTCCAATATCAAAGGTCTTATTTACAATATTGACAGAATACTGAATTGACTTTAGCTGATTAAAAAACAGAATCATGCGGCCCAAACTGCTGACCATGCCCATAGAGAGCAGCATTGCCATAGTGATTTTTGTCAGGGTTGTGCTGCCATAGAGATAAAGCAGCGTGCCAATCGGCAATACACCCAGTAGAGTTGTCGGCAGAATACTGGCACCAAGGGTAGTAAATTTCCATGTTGATTTGTACCAATTCAAGGTGGTTTGCTTGAAGTTCTCTACCGCTTTCCGATATTTCTCATAGGACGAGGTCGACTGGTTGAAAGCTTTCACAACTTCAATGCCTTCCATGTACTCAACCACTACATTGTTCATGTGCTCATTGGCTTCCATATAGACTTGGTAGGTTTTATTGTAGCCGCCCAACATCATTCCATATGGAATAAGCGCCAAAGGGATGGTAATCAGCGATGCCAGCGCCAAACGGAAATCAATCATACAGAGATAAGTGAATACCGCTATCGGCAATACCAGCGCCCCGGCGCCCTCTGGAATCACATGAGCCAGTGGGATTTCAATATTCTCAATCTGATCTACCACAATATTCTTTACGCGACCAGCGTTGATTCCTTGGGCCACTCCAAGCGGAGCCTTCAGCAGTTTCTCGGCGACCCGCTTTCGCATCAACTCCAAAATGGTATATGCAGAAATGTGGGAAAGCGTAGTGGAGATGGCATGAAACAGAACCTTGCCGAGAAAACCGATCGTGCCAACAATGGTCCAGTAAAGGATCGTCTCCGCCGTGGCGGTTTGGTCAAAAAACAGGCAAATAATACGGTAAGCGGCAACATAAGGGATGATGCCCCCTGCAACCGACAGTAATGCACAAATTACAGATATAATCAGTTTTCCCTTGCATGGCGTAGCATAAGACAGGATACTGCCTGCAAGACCTTGCTTCTTCATAAAACAACCTCCTTCTGAAAGAGAATAGAATAGATCTGCGGTGTATATCTGGGTTCTACAGGAAAGAAACTTTCCACCCTGCCGTTGAGCAGATAGCAAATATGGGTGCAGGTATGCATCAAAAATTCGTAATCATGGGTGGTCACCAGGAGGGTCTTGCCCTGTTCTGCCAGTTCATGTAGAAGGGAAGAAACATTGACCATACTGGAATAGTCCAGGCCGCTGGTAGGCTCGTCGAAACAAATCACATCTGTGTCTTTCATACAAGCTACTGCAATGCAAAGGCGCTGCTTCTGGCCGCCTGACATTGATGCAGGATGTTGCTGTCGATAATCCAATAATCCCATCCGCTCCAACAGTATACGGCCTTTTTTTCGCAGTTCCTCATTGCCGTCATTACCCAGAAACAGTTCTTTTTCCACACTTTCTGTAAAAAGCTGGTAGTCGCTGCTCTGCATGACAAGAAAAGTATCGCGCACCCTGGTTTTACTATTCACCGCTTGGCCACCAAATCGAACCTCCCCATTGGTTTCTTTTTTTAAACCACACACAATTTCCAGCAGCGTACTTTTCCCTACGCCGTTGGTTCCGACGATACCAACGATGTCTCCTTTCCCGGCAGAGAGGTTCACATTTGCCAGCGTCTCACTTTCTCTGGTATAGCGGTAGGATAGATTTTCCAGACAAATTTGTTCCTCCGCTCCGGTTTTTTTCTGCGTCACAGGTGGGCGTATACTTAGAAGATCCGTACTCCTTAACCCCATTCGGTTAGCCTCCTCGTTGGAAAGGGAACGGAAGGCAGAGGCATCCAATTCTCTTGTGATCTGTCCATATTCAATCAAAACGGCACGATCTGAAATGTCTTTCAGATAATGGATGCGGTGCTCAGATATAATAATGGTATACCCCTGTTGTTTGAGTGTATGGAGAATCTCCATCAAATGCTCTGTGGCTGCAGCATCCAGATTAGCAGAGGGTTCGTCCAGCACCAGAATTTTGGGGGCAAGTGCGTAGACTGAGGCGATAGCAATAGACTGCTTTTCACCGCTGGACAGTTCAAAAATGCTGCGCTCCAATAAGCGCTGAATTTGCAGGTCGTTAGCCGCCTGTTCAATACGCCGACAGATTTCTTCTCTTGGAATGCCCACATTCTCACAGGAAAAGGCAATTTCTGCTGTTGTATCCGTGGCAAAAAACTGAGACCGTGGATCCTGAAAAACGGAGCCTACCACACCAGCCAAATCCTGGATTGACAGTTCATCTGTATTCTGCCCATCTACAATGACCCTTCCTTCCAGCTCCCCTTCAAAAAACTCCGGAACTAAGCGGTTAATCAACCGGGTGATGGTCGTTTTTCCACAGCCCGAGGAACCCAACAGAACTACAAATTCCCCTTTTTGGATAGTAAGGCTCACATCCCGCAAAGCCGGTTCCTTTGCATTGGCATACTGGAAGGAAACGTGTTCAATTTGAATCATATCTTTACCTCCCAAGCAAAGCACTGCCAGTAATTCCAGCAATTACAGCGGAAATAACGGCGCCTGCATATAAAAAGTCGGTCGCTCGTAAACGTACCTCCCGATAAGAGGTGCGCTTTGATTCCAAATCCAACCCTCGTGTCATGGCTGAAGCGGCCAGTTCATCCGATATCGTCATACTCCTAATAATCAACGGAACAATGGCATATTCACAGGTTTTAACTGGGTGAAGCAGCACATTTCGCACTGTCAGTCCAATGCCGCGTAGCATCATAGTATTTTTGATAGAACGGAATTCATCCTGTACTGTCGGGATGTAACGGAAAGCTACCGCCAGTGCGATAGTACCACCTTTAGGCACGTGCATATTCTGCATCGCAGTCACAAAATCACTGACTCGTAGCTTGCTGCCCATCCACGCTCCCATGACAAAAAACACTACAACTCGTTCCAGCATGAATAGAATCATACCCACGCCCGCAGCGAATTTGCTTTGCGGTACGAAAGAAAGAATTAGGTTTATTAGCAGGAACACAGCAAACAGCATTGCAGTCTTTTTTGCGCCCAACCAAAGACCACGAGCCAGATACAGAACTACAACCAGCAGATACATCCAAATCAGGGCCAACAGATTTGGCGCACTAAAAGTAGCTGACACAAAGACAACCACCAGCAAGAGCTTCATTCGTGGGTCCAGCTCTAAAAAACGAATGTGTCTGATATCCCCGCTCATACGATCCCCGCTTTTTGAAAGTGTTTTTTCAGCAACAGTTTTCCAAGAAATGCTCCAACCACACATCCCACCACAGTGGCGGCAAGACCCACAAAGAACATTGGCCCGATAAGCATATCAAACACTGTGGAGTAGAGATCCGCATAGGCGGATACTGCGGCCAAATACATATCTTTCATAAAAATAAGTGGAATCGTCATGCCCAGATAGAGAAATACCACCTGAACGGTAAAGCACAGCAACATGGTAGAAAACTTGTGCCGATCCAATGTGCGCCAGAAAAGTTCAGCAATCACCGCGCCAACGGCAATTACCAGCGCAACACCCCAAAAACTCATAAGCTGCATTGCCGCCCAAATTAACCCAAACAACAAGACGATTCCTTTCTTATTCACTTTCGTAAACAGAAGCATGAAAATGGTTCCCCAAACCACTGCACAGGCCGCAAAGACAAACAAGCTGCCAGCGACGGTCATACCAATGGGTGCGCCAACTCCCGCATAGACCAGAAACATAAGCACATATAAGATGGCGGCGGTTATGTAATCGCGAACATTCATTTTGTCTGATTTTTTAAATTTTGCAGTGTTACTTTTCATTGTTTTCTCCTTTCTCGTTAGCGGTCGCTAACCAATGTGGATTTTTTTAGCTTTTAGCCTATTAAGCTAAAAGCCAAAAATAGCTTGCCAGTTAAATAGTTTTGCCACATATTCACAGTGGCGTAATGCTTTTTCCAAAGGCAAATCATGAACAATTGGCTCAAACAGCGTAGACCAAAAGGCTGTCAGCAGCATGTGGATTTCCTCTTCATCAATCTGGTTGTCTCTACCATCTTGCTGGGTAACTGCCTCTAAAAATTTGACCGTTTGCTTTGCATGATGAGATACGAAATCATGTAAGAAATTTGCGTGTGTCGAACCTTCCGAACGACACAGGAGCAACTTGAATCCATCGTATCGCTCATAGGAAAAATGCACAATCGTTTTAAGTGTTGTGCTTGACATATCCCATACGGATTGCATTTTGCCATGTGCCAGCTGCTCGTAATCGTACCGTTCGATATTAAGCGCCATCTCCTCAATATCCTGAAGTGTTGGACCAACTACTGCTTCAAACAAAGCTTCTTTGCCAGGGTATCGCTTATACATGGCTCCTGTTGTTACGCCGGCTTTTTTGCATATTTCCCGCAAGGAGGCATCTGCAAACCCCTTTTCCATAAATTCTTCTTCTGCACTTTTAAGTATCTTGGGATCAATTCTCCGATCCGGCAACGACATTCTATCACCCCTTTAGATAACATTGATACCGGTAACGCTGTTATCAGAATAGCATAAGTGTGTTATCTTGTCAATAGCCACACACAAATCTGGTTATTCAGAATTCCTGATACGACTGGCAATACACCTGGATAAGGTAAAGTACGGAGATCCTACTAAAAATACTGAGTGTAGCCTGCTGAAGCTACACTCAGTACATTGTTAGGATTATTTTTCAATTTTACATCCCACCCGAAAAACGGTCTTGATGTAGGTGGGATGCTTTGGGTCAGATTCCAGTTTGCTCCGCAGGCGCCAGATCGTGTTGTCCACCGTGTTGGTGCCTAATTCATAGTC
>ENA-OPCE01001096-OPCE01001096.1-human-gut-metagenome-genome-assembly--contig:-NODE-1096-length-18301-cov-4.901951_pt1 | contig 18301 bp, 14 predicted proteins | sample MGYA00241247_ERZ501474 | MGnify/ENA primary metagenome ERZ501474 (study PRJEB25962, sample SAMEA2042572) | human gut metagenome | biome: human gut; feature: human-associated habitat; material: faeces... | reverse complement strand
TATCGGTACGGAGGAGATATTTTATGTCTGTGAGTTATAAAAAACTCTGGAAGCTACTCATCGATAAGGACATGAAGAAAAAAGACCTGTGTGAAAGGGCGGGTATCAGCCCAGCATCAGTTACCAAGATGGGACGCAACGGTCATGTCACCACGGAGATACTCGTGAAGATTTGCGCAGCGCTGGATTGTAGGATAGAGGATATCGTGGAAATTGTGTCTGATAATCAATAAACAGATAAAGACGATTTTAGGAGATCTATATGGGAAATGAATTGTTCAAAAATATCCCCAGTAAAGTCGGAGATTTGGTCAAGGATGTGCGCAATGGCCGTATTGGCCTGCCTGACCTTCAGCGTCCTTTTGTTTGGAAAGATAATAAAGTTCGTGAGCTTTTTGACTCTATGCTAAAAGGGTATCCCATTGGCTACATTATGCTCTGGGAGTCTCCGGCGGATTACGAAAGCAAAAAGAGTACAATCGGTGATAACTCAAAGACTTACGAAGACCCCAAAGAACTTGTCATTGATGGACAGCAGCGACTGACCGCCCTTGTTGCAGCTATGTTTGCTGTTAAGGTGAAAGACAAGAACTTTGCGGATCGTGAGATCAAAATCTCCTATAATCCACTGACTCGTGAATTTGCCGTATGGTCTCAGGCATATGAAAAGGACACTGAGTGGATCAGTCGCATCAGTGATGTTTTCCTGGCAAAAGAGGATAATTCCATCAGCTCTCTGCGGCGTCATTTTATCAAGGAGGCTAACGAAGGCCGGAGTAAGAAGGGGTTTCCGCTGTTGACAGATGAGGAAGAAGACAGGATTGAGGATAGCATCAATGCGCTACTGAATCTGTCCGATTATTCTCTGCCTACTTTGGAGATCAGCTATAACGCAGATGAGGAAGATGTCGCAGATATTTTTGTCCGGGTCAACTCTGGCGGTCAGAGCTTGACGGAAAATAACTTCATCCAGACACTGATCTCCGTTTATGAGAATGAAACCAGCGATAAGATCAATGCGTTTGCGGCAGCGTCCAGAGTCCCGGCTGCCAATACCTCGTATAACACGCTTTTGGCAATCGAGCCTTCTCATCTGATTCGCATGGCCGTCGGTTTCGGTTTTAAACGCGCTCGGCTGAAATATGCCTATATGCTGTTGAGAGGCAAGAATCTGGAAACCGGAAAGTTCTCCGATGAAGTGCGTCATGATAATCTCCAGATTTTCAAGGATGCTCTGGATAAGGTCATGAACCTGAATAACTGGCACAACTTTATCAATATCATAGCCGAGGCTGGATATATCAGTGACAAGCTGATTGCCTCCTCCAATGCGGCTGTTTTCAGTTATGTCCTTTACCTGATTGCTAAGTATGACTACAAGCTGGATGCTGCGCAGCTCAAGAAATGCATCAGCAAGTGGTTCTTTATGAGCACCATCACATATTTCTACACCGGCTCCACAGAGTCTGAGGTGGAAAAACAGTTTGCGGATTTGCGTGATGTTCATACTGCAGGCGAGTTTATTGCCTATATTGAACGAGTCATCGAAATGCGCTTTACAGACGATTATTTCAGCTTGATGCTGCCCAATGAACTGAACAGCGCAGCGGCTATTTCCCCTGCATGGTATGGATATGTGGCAGCTCAGATCGTGCTCAATACACCCATGCTGTTCAGCAATACTCCGGTGTCAAAATATTTCATTTTGGGATCCAGTGGCACGAAGAACGCAATTGACAAACACCACATTTTCCCGAAGAATTACCTGACCCGTATTGGCTTTGATAGTGACCGTGATCGAAATCAGATTGCAAATTTCACATATCTTGATTACGCCACGAATATTGAAATTTCAGATAAGGCACCGAGTGAATATGTTGCGCTATACCGCCAAAAATTAGGGGAAGCTGGTTACCGTAAAGCCTGCGAGGAACATGCGTTACCCGAAAATTTCGAGAGCATGAAATATGCAGATTTCTTAAGTCAACGGCGTCTTCTTATGGCTCAAATTATTTGCAAGGCGTATAAGCAATTGTGTGAATAAATAATAAATAGTCAAATAATCCTCAAGTATTGGAGATGAAGATATGGCATACCAAAGCGAAGCGGCTCTTGAGCAGCAGTTTATAGAGCAACTGAACAAGCAGGAATATACCACAGTCGCAATTCCTGATTATGACGCGCTGGTGGAGAACTTCAAGGTTCAGTTTGAAGCCTTCAATGCGCCAAAGCTGGATACGCCTATCACTGATAAAGAGTGGGAGCGTATCTTCAACCTCATGCTCGGAAAGTCTGTTTTCCAGAGCGCAAAAATCTTGAGGGATAAGTTTGTCCTTGAGCGTGAAGATGGTACAAAGGTATATCTGTCCTTCTTTGATCAGGACCACACGAAGAACATTTTCCAAGTCACTCATCAAACAACCGTGGTTGGAAAGTACGTCAATCGTTACGACGTTACGATTCTCGTAAACGGCTTGCCCCTGATCCAAGTAGAATTAAAGCGCCGTGGCATTGACATCCGCGAGGCAGTCAATCAGGTCATGCGTTATAAGAAGCACTCCTACAACGGGCTGTATCATTTCATTCAGCTTTTCATTGTCTCCAATGGTGTTGACACAAAGTATTTTGCCAATTCCGACAGAGACTTGATGTATAGTCTTGCGTTCTTCTGGACTGATTTTAATAACGTCCGCATCACCAATTTGAAGGACTTTTCGATTTCTTTCCTTGCAAGGGATCACATCATCAAAATGCTGACACGCTACACCATCCTAAATGATACCGATAAGATTTTGATGGTCATGCGTCCCTATCAGGTTTATGCCGTAGAAGCGCTGATCCGTCAGGCAACGCTTACAAACCGGAATGCGTATATCTGGCACACAACCGGCGCGGGCAAGACGTTGACATCCTTTAAGACGGCGCAAATCCTTGCAGCAAATCCGAACATCAAGAAAGTCATTTTCCTTGTTGACCGAAAAGACTTGGATTCTCAGACAACCGAAGAGTTTAACAAGTTTGAGGCTGGCTCTGTTGATGTGACAGATCGCACCGATGTCCTTGTCCGCCAGATGAAGGATAAGAACCGGCAGCTTATCGTCACCACGATGCAGAAGATGGCAAACGCTGTAAAGCGCCCTCAGTACGAGAAAGTAATGGACGCATACAAAGACGAGAAGGTTGTCTTTATCATCGACGAATGCCACCGCAGCCAGTTCGGGGATATGCACAAGGATATTGTGCGGCATTTCAGAAAGGCACAGTTTTTCGGCTTCACGGGGACACCTCGCTTTGAAGTCAACGGTAAAACTGAGGGTAAAATCACGCAAACAACGGAAATGCTCTTTGGTGAGTGCCTTCACAATTATCTGATTAAAGACGCCATCTTTGATAATAATGTTCTGGGATTCCACATCGAATACATAAAAACAATGGAGGGTGATTTTGACTGGGATGACCCCACACTTGCGGACGCGATTGATATAGGCGAACTCTATATATCCGATGAGCGAATGTCTCTGATCGCCAATCACATCATCCAGAACCACAAGGCGAAAACCAGAAATGGACAGTATACGGCTATTTTTGCCGTGTCCTCTATTGATGCCCTTGTTAAGTATTACGATATTTTCAAGAAGATCAAGCACGACCTGAATATCGGTGGTATCTTCTCCTACGGGCAAAATGAGGATGCTGAGGGCAAGGACGAGCATAGTCGTGATTCGTTGGAGCGTATCATCAAGGACTATAACGAGATGTACGGAACCAATTTCTCCACAGATACATTCTCGGCTTATCACAAGGACATCTCTGATCGAGTAAAGGGAAAGAAAACAAAGTCGCTTGATATTCTCATCGTCGTGAATATGTTCCTGACCGGATTTGACAGCAAGCAGCTCTCCGTCCTTTATGTGGACAAGGACTTGAAGTATCATGATCTGCTGCAAGCCTATTCCCGAACAAACCGCGTTGAGAAGGAAACAAAGCCCTTTGGCATTATCATTTGCTACCGCAACCTCAAAAAACGCACTGATGACGCGCTGACACTCTTCTCTAAGAGTCAAGATACCTCCGGCATTGTTGTTCCGGGGTATCAATACTTCGTGGAGAAGTTCAACGAAATGGTGATGAAGCTCAAGGAAATCGCGCTGTTCCCTGAGTCCGTGGACACGATGCAGAACGAGGACGATCAAAAGAAGTTCGTCGTGACCTTCCGGGAGCTGACAAAGTATCTCCAATCGTTGCAGACTTTTATTGAGTTCAGTTTCGATCAGGATGCTCTTATCATGTCCGAGCAGGAATACCAGGACTACAAGAGCAAATACCTCATGCTCTACTCAAGGCAAAAAACAGACCGCGAGGTTGTCTCCGTTCTGAACGACGTTGACTTCTGCATCGAATTGATGGAGAGTGACAGGATCAATGTCGCATACATCATGAACCTGATCCGCAACATCCATTTCGACGATCCCAAGCAGAAGGATTACGATATTAAACACATTAAGGATGAGCTGGGTAGAACCGATAATCCGCAGTTGCTCCGGAAAGTCGAAATCCTGCAAGCGTTCTTGGATCGGGTTGTTGTCGGCTTGGAAAGTGCGGATGAAATTGATGCAGCCTATAACGACTTTGAAAACGAAGCAAAGCGCGAAGAGATTATTGCCTTTGCAAAAACCGAGGACATTGACGCATCTATGCTGACGGATATTATTTCGGAATATGAGTTTTCTGGCACAATGGATGCAGGAAATATCCGGGATAGGATTGAGAAGCCCTTGCCGCTTTTGAAGAAGCGCTCCCTTGTAAATCGGATCGTTGATTTCATCCGGCAGCACACAGAGAAATACCAATAAGGAGAGAGACAAATGGATAATTCGATTCAGGCTCACCAGAAAGAGCTTTGCAATAAGTTATGGGCAATGGCAAATGCCTTGCGTGGAAACATGGAGGCGTATGAGTTCAAGAACTACATTTTGGGCATGATCTTCTACTACTACCTTTCCGACCGGACAGAGAAGTATATGGCGAATCTTCTCAAGGATGACGGTATCGGTTATGAAGAGGCGTGGGCAGACGAAGAGTATAAGACTGCCGTTATCGAAGAAGCACTGCGCGATCTCGGATATGTCATCGAGCCGCAGTATTTGTTCCGCAAGATGGTCAAGATGGTAGAAAACCGCTCCTTCGACATTGAGTTCTTGCAGAGTGCAATCAACGCCCTGATGGAGTCCACAATCGGAAATGATTCGCAGGAAGACTTTGACGGACTGTTTTCTGATATGCAGCTCGATTCCTCAAAGCTCGGTCATACCGTCAAAGATAGAAGTGCTGTTATGGCAAAGATCATCGCTTCGCTGGACGAAATCAACTTCGGTGTGGATGATACCAAAATTGACGTTCTTGGTAACGCCTATGAATATCTGATCGGTCAGTTTGCTGCAACTGCTGGCAAAAAAGCCGGTGAGTTCTATACACCCTCCGGTCCTGCCGAATTACTTTGCCGTCTGGCTTGTCTTGGTCTCACGGACGTCAAGGATGCAGCCGACCCCACTTGCGGCTCTGGTTCACTGCTGCTGCGTCTCAAGAACTATGCCAACGTGAGAAACTACTATGGACAGGAATTGACCTCCACGACTTATAACCTCGCCAGAATGAATATGATTCTGCGCGGAATCCCGTATCGCAACTTTAACATCTACAACGGTGATACCTTAGAGCATGACTACTTCGGAGACATGAAGTTCCGTGTTCAGGTTGCCAATCCGCCTTATTCTGCAAACTGGTCTGCCGATATGCACTTCATGGAGGACGAGCGTTTCAATGAGTATGGCAAACTTGCTCCGAAGAGCAAGGCTGACTTTGCCTTTGTTCAGCACATGGTTTACCACATGGATCAGGACGGACGAGCCGTCGTTCTTCTGCCGCATGGCGTCCTGTTCCGTGGTGCTGCTGAGGAAGTAATCCGCAAGCATCTCATTCAGAAATTAAATGTTCTGGACGCGGTAATCGGTTTGCCTGCAAATCTGTTCTTTGGTACGGGCATCCCTGTCTGTGTTCTTGTTCTCAAGAGAGAGCGCAACGGCAACTCTGACAACATTCTTTTCATCGACGCTTCCAGCGACTTTGAAGCCGGAAAGAACCAGAACATCCTTAGGGAGTGCGACATTGACAAGATTGTTGAAACCTACGAGCGCCGTCAGGATGTCGATAAATATGCTCATGTTGCAACCATGCAGGAGATCGAAGAGAATGGTTTCAACCTGAATATTCCTCGCTATGTTGATACCTTTGAGCCGGAACCTGAGATTGACTTGAATGAAGTTGCCGCTGAGATCCGCAAGCTGCAATCTGAAATTAAGGATATTGATGCGGAACTGAAACCGTTTTTTGATGAGCTGGGGCTGGATTTCCCCTTTGACGTGGAGGGCAAATAATTATGGCAAATGTATCCTCAAGTAACGGTCTTGAAAAGCGTCCAAAACTCCGCTTCCCAGGCTTTGATGAGCCGTGGAACACAGCTCTTCTTTCAGACTATTTTGTTAAAAGCACTAAGAAGAACTCTGATGGAATGATTAGTAATGTTATCTGCAATTCAGCAAAGCAAGGTCTGATTCCTCAGCGAGAGTATTTTGATAAGGACATTGCAAACAGCGATAATACAAATGGATACTATATCATCGAGTCCAACGATTTTGTTTACAACCCCAGAAAATCTGCCGATGCACCTTACGGCCCCATAAGTAGCTATCAATACTCGGAGGCGGGAATAGTGTCTCCTTTGTACTTGTGCTTCCGTGCCAAGCGAGAAATCAATCCGCTTTACTTCGAGTGGTATTTTCGCTCGTCGGCATGGCATCGGTACATCTATATGTCTGGTGACAGCGGTGCAAGACATGACAGAGTGAGTATCAAGGATGACGTCTTTTTCGCAATGCCAATAAATGTTCCCTCTGCAAAGGAACAGGAAAGGATCTCTTTATTTCTCGATGCCATAGAGCGAAGAATTGAGACGCAACGTACTTTGGTTGAGACCCTCAAGAAGTATAAAAGAGGTGTCGTTCGCTCCCTATTATCGCCAGAGCATTGTGGTCTAAAAGAAGTTCAATGGCAGTGTGATACCATAGGCAATCTTGGTTCCTTTATCAAGGGTGCGCCATTATCAAAAGCCGATATTTCCGAAACAGGAACTCCATTTATTCTGTACGGCGAGCTATATACAACCTACCATGAAGTAATTACATCCGTTGTCAGAAAAACGGAAGCAGTAGTTGAACAAGTTTATCATAGTATGGTGGGAGATGTGCTTATACCTACTTCTGGGGAAACATCAGAAGAAATTTCCACAGCTTCGTGTGTTATGCTTCCGGGTGTTATTCTTGCTGGTGATCTTAATATTTTCCGAAGCACTAAAATTGACGGAAGAATAATGAGCTACATACTTAACCACATCGTCAACGGGAATATTGCCCGTATCGCTCAGGGTAAATCTGTTGTTCATGTACAGGCAAGTGAAATCTCAAAGATTGAAATATCATATCCTGATCCTGAGACACAGATCCGCATAATAAAAGTTCTTGAGGCAATTAGCAACCGTATAGAGTCATGTGAGAAGGAGCTAAATCATCTTACTAAAATGCGCAACTCTCTGTTGCAGCAGCTTTTTATATAAAGAGTTGTTGCAAAAGAGCTTTTTTTAGATTCACCAATGTGGCCAAGCACTTCTCTGCATTTTGAATTTTGGCATCGAATGAAGAAAGCATTTTTGAAATTTGTATTCTTTCCGTTTCGGGAGGAAGAGGTAACCTGCATTCATTAAGGATTCCTTTGGTTATCTGATTGATCGTTGCTGTACCCGTGTCCTTGAAAACTTGAGAGAAAAACATCTGGCTGTTCAAGTAATGAAAGATATACGTATCATTTAGCTTGCTACGAATTATCATCATAAATGCGCCCCATGTTGTCATAGGCATATTTGGGGGAATTAGCGCAGTTTTTCCAACAAGATTTTTGCTGCCATTTCGTACACACATAATGACATCATCACATTTTACTTGTAAGCTCTCATCCACTTTCTTGTCTACATAAACACAGTCATCAAAAGACAGCATACCATTTTGAATGTTGGATGACCTTAAAACAAGATACCCCGAAACTGAAACATCACTTGGACTATAAGTAAGCCCCTGTAAAAAATCAGCAACTTCGGATAAATAGACTGTCGGATATATATTGCTATTGATATTTGAAAAAAGCTTGTTAAGCAATCCTCTTTTATACTTCTTGAGGGCATCAATGATTTTACTCTGAGCCGCTGCCCTTTGATCCAGCAGATATAGAAAACGGCTTATCTTTTCCTGTTCAGCAATCGTTTGTGGAGATGAGATTTCAGTTTTAGAAATATTCCCCTTGCTGATAGACAGAACCTTAATACCTTGCATTAAAGGAATGAACTGCTTGTGATAGTGGGGGGTGTTCATGTAATACCCCAAATACATGGATGCAAACGGGAAAAGAGGTCTACACGGAACTGTATGCAGTCCAGCCTCGATCTTTCTGCCGGAAATATTCAATAGTTCAATTGTTTTTCCAACCGTTTTATCTTCGGCGGTATCCGCAACAATTATATCCCCGTCTTGAAGGTAGTCGTAATTTGTGCTTTCATGCCCAGAAATAATGTGGGGAATGGTGTTGTCTGTGGCATCGAGAATACTTCCGTATTTGATCAATACATCACCATAATGAATATCCAGCACATCTCCGGTTGCATCAAGCTCAGCTCGTGAAAGAGTGTTGTTTTGCAAGAAGGAAAATACAGCGCTGAATTTGTGGCTACACCACGGTTCATCAAAGCCAGGGAAGCGGAGTTTCGGACGCTTTTCGAGACCGTTACTTGAGGTCTATTTTTTAACTGAACAGTAGCAAGAACTTGAAGCAAAATCCCTTGCAGTAGCAGAGAATTTCCGCTATTGCAAGGGATTTTCGTCTTTCATATAGCTTTTCTGCGTACTTAGTCAGAAGTATAAAAGAGGTGCGTTAAAAGCAGTATTCACTCAACAAGTTTCTTTTTCGGCTAAGCCGCAAAAATGGGATAAATACAAAATGGGAGACCTCATCTCGCTACAATCAGGACAAGACTTTGCGCCTGCTGAATACAATGATCAAGAAATAGGTGTTCCTTATATGACAGGAGCCAGTTGTATTGAGAAAGGAGAAACAGTGGTCAGTAGATGGACGCAGACACCCCGGTGTTATGCGTATAAGGGTGACACCTTACTTGTCTGTAAAGGCTCTGGTTCAGGAGCAGTTGTGAGATTAACACAGGAAAAGGCACACATAGCGAGACAGTTTATGTCTTTGCGTGCAAATGAAAAAATGACAAGCGACTTCTGCTACTACCTGACGGGTTTCTTGTCGGATAGGATCAAGCGGAACGCCACAGGACTAATTGAAGGCATAGATCGTGGAACGGTTTTGAATCAAACTGTTTTTCTGCCGCCTTTACATGAACAAAAGAAAATCGCCCGTTTTTTCTCAAAACTTGACTTCACAATAACCGCTCACGAAAATATGCTGGACACGCTTATAAACGAAAGAACGGGGCTTATGCAGCGGCTCTTTATATAAAAAGCCGCTGCAATAAAGCTATTTTTACTTGTTCGATTTGTGATAGAAGATTTTCCTCTTTGCAGATTAGATTGTCGAGATTAGTAGCCAAGGTGGAGATTTTATTTTGTAGCTCTAAGGGCGGAAGCAGAAAGCGATATTGTTTATATTGCTCAGCGTTAATTCCCGGCTGGCCAGATCGAGCAGATTCAAGGAGAACCCAACGCCTATATGCCTCAGTTAATGTATTCTGAAAAACATAACCGCAATTCACATCTGAATTTACATGAATGCGAATAAGAAAGCCAGCATAATAAAGATCACCGTCACTACGCTGGTAGCAATAGCTTTTACCCACAGAAGCCCCTGTACGAGCAAATAAGATGTCGTTTTCTCGAACTCGATACTTTTCATCTACTTGCCCTTCTGGTGAAACCGGTACATCTTGGCTATAAAGATGAGAATTATCATCAATATCTGTAATCCTAATGTACTTATGAGAACCATCGTAGACCGTGGCAGCGGCATTCATGCCATACTCAAAGCCGCTTGCTACATCACATAAAGCTACTTCTTTCCATGTTTCGGATGAATAATAAGGATTAGTCTTTGAACTTAGGAGTGCAGATATGACACCTCTTTTATACTTCTTGAGGCTTTTGACAAGAGACTGCTGTGCATCTATGCGACGATCTAAAGTGATAATAAAGTTGGCTATTTTTCTCTGTTCACGAGTATCCTGCGGGAGATAGTGGATAGTCTGAAAAAAATCTTCAGTGGGCACATTCAGTAATCCGTGATTCCTTGCCCCTTCAGCAGAAATCATATATATTTCACGGTACCATTTCAGAGAGTCGAAATAAGCTCTGATAAAATCAGAATTATGCCTTTTTAGAGCAAAACAAATATATAGGGTGGACAAAGCCCCCATCGGATAACGATCAAGGCGTTTTATTGAGCCGAAATCATACCCAACAGAATAACTTTTATTGTAGGCATATTCTCCTTCTTTGAGAAGATAGTAGCTACTGATGTCTTTACTGGCAACCATCTTGTTGAAGTAGCTGATTTGATCGACAAGCCCATCTTTAGAAGAAATCGTCAGTGGAAGGTTCGTTTCATTCTTTGTGTTCTTTCGTGTCACACGCTCTGAAAAATCAGATAGCATTTCTGCCTTCCACGGTTCATCAAAGCCAGGGAAGCGGAGTTTCGGACGCTTTTCGAGACCGTTACTTGAGGATGGAAATGCACATCTTCGTCCTCCACATGATAATAATCGTGGAGGTGGTCAATATGACTAACAATACACAATTCAAGACGCTGTTGAACACTTGGCTAAATCAGAAGAAGCCGATGATCACACCGTCAACCCATGCCAGTTTTACGCTGATAGCCGAAAATCACTTAATACCTCACTTCGGTAAGCGGAAAATCGGCAGCATTACCGAGCCGGACATTCAGAGCTATATATCGTATCTATACGAATCCGGGCGGCTGGATAAGTCCGGCGGTCTCACTGTGAAGACCATACGAGATGTGATTCTCGTGCTGCGGCTTGCTATGGAATATGCCTACAAGGAAAGAGCGATACCACTGCTCAACTGGGACTTGATAGAATACCCCAAAGAGTTGGGAATAAAAAAGGTGGTTTCTCTGTCCAAGGATCAAGAGCAGGCCCTAATTCAGTGTATATACATGAACCTGAACAGGAAGACCGCTGGCATACTCATTGCACTGTTTACCGGTGTGCGGATTGGTGAACTCTGCGGCTTACAGATGAAGGACATTTCGTTGACAGATAAAACCATCAGCATCAACAAAACCGTTCAGCGCATCTATGACAAGAAAAAGGGAGAGTCCTATCTGCACATAGGGCCGCCGAAGACCAAGACATCAGCTCGAACAATTCCCGTACCGTCTTTGCTCATGAACATTATCAAGAAGTTTTATACGGAAAATCCCAATCATTACTTCTTGACTGGCAAAACAAAGCCGACAGAGCCTCGAACTTACAGGCAGTTCTTTTCCCGTTTTTTGAAACGAAATGGGCTGCAAAAGGTAAAGTTCCACGAGATACGACATACATTTGCCGTAAGAGCCATTGAAATACCAGAGTTTGATGTGAAATCTCTCTCTGAAATTCTCGGACATAAAAATGTGTCTTTTACTCTCAATGTATATGGCAGTGCTAACTTGCAGCAAAAGGTAAAGTGTATGAATTTGTTAAATGATCTTTTGTAAGGTCATCTTGGGTGAACAGGAACGGTGGGTTACCGTTCCTGTTCACTCTTTTTCTTTTGAAAAGTCTGCTGCTCCTTATGCGCCTGTCGCATCATTCTCCGTACTGCCTGCCGCTCTATATCTTCATGCAGTATACGGGAAACCGCCTTTTTGCTGTCAAACATCAAAAGCGGGCTGTACTTCTCGCCGTAAACCTGCTGTGCCCGGTTCTCCGCTTCCTGCTCCTTGCCAGGGCGGATGGCCTGCCTTGCTTCATAGAGCTGCACCAGGTCGTAACCCTGGGCCTGCTCCCGAAGCCCGGCATACTCGTTCAGGGCAGCGTCCAGCTCGGCGGAATATTTCTGTTCCTGTTCTTCCAGCCGTTTCAGGCTCTGCTCCATGGCGGCGATGTCTTTGGGAAATTTATCGGCAGCATCTTCCTCGGAATATGCCAGCGATACCAGAAGCATATTTTTCTCCGAACGCAGTTCCTCCAAATCCTCTGTCAGTGCCGTTATCTTAGTCGCAAGTTCACGGTGCCGGAACACATGGACAGCAGAGAGCGCCTTTTTCTCGGAAAGCAGGCTGCGGCGCTCTTTCGTCTTATCCCGAATGTCCTTTGCCAGCTGATTGTACTGTGCGAGAGCAGGGCGCAGCGTATTCAGCGAAGTGTTCAGGCGTTCCTTGCCCTTGCGGAGATACCCCAGCTGATAGCAGCACAGCAGAAGATTTTTACGCAGATTCTCCATGGCCTCGGCAAGCGCCGGGAGGGTATTTTTGACTGCCTGCGCCAGCTTTTTGACCTGTCCTCTCAGTTCCCGGAGCAGGGCATTGTCGGCCTTGATCTGCCGGTTCAGTTCGCACCGGTCAGAGATGATACCCTTTTTCTCCATGGCTCTGGCAACCACACCCTCATGGACCGTAGGCCGCTCCAGCAGGCCACGCTCGGCATGGCTGCGGTGGTCGATGCGTTCTTCGTGCCCGGTGCGCTCCAGATAGCGGTTTGCCACATCCGCCCATGCAGCCCGCCACAGGACAAGCTGCTCGTCGCTGTTCCATCGTTCCGTGATGGGATTCTGCCTGCCATATTTGGTGCTTTTAGGATATTTGGACACCCGTTCATAGCCCTGTGCCTGCGCTGCGGAAGGGGCCATATACACCTTCTTTTTGCCCACCTTGTACTGGTACTGTTTCTCCCAGCCATCGCCCTGTGCCTGTTTGAACTCAGCGGCGGTAAAGCCCCGTTCCTCGCCGTCTTTGACACAGAGATATTCTTTCTCGGTCTTGTACTGCCATTTTCCCTTTTCATCCAGCGGGCGCACCGTCAGCAGGATATGAGCATGGGGATTGTGTCCGGGAGGATACGGGTCATGGATAGCAGCATCGGCGCACATTCCGTCTGCTACAAACTGCTCCTTGATGAAATCTTGCAGGAGCTGGATTTGTTCCTCCCGGCTCAGTTCTATGGGCAGCGCCGCCACAAATTCACGGGCAAGGCGACTGTCCTTTGCGGTTTCGGTTTCCTCCACAGCGTTCCACAGGGTTTCTCGATCCTGCCACTCTGCGGGGGCGGTGGCTGGCAGAAAAATCTGCTGCCACCCAAGGCCCTGTTTGCGTGTGTAGTCGTGCTGCACCCCGTCATACTCGTTGAGCATCCGGGAACAGCTCAGATAGGCCGCAGCAGCCACGGCGGAGCGTCCGGCTCCACGGCTGACCATCTTGGCCTCCAAATGATAAATCGCCATAAATCACCTTGTCCTTTCTGAAAGGGGTGCCCCGAAACAGGGCACCCTTGTTTTCGCTCAGTACGTCGTGAAATGCGACGTACCACCAGCAGGGGTGGAACGATTCGTTCCACCCCTGTATCTGTGTCAAGCTGCCGGTGGCAGGTTGACGCAGGCAGGCGGCGGGATGGGGTGGCAATATACCACCCCATGAACAGGGGATTCCAAAGTGGAAACCCCTGCGCCGACTGCATGGGCAAGGCTGGCAGTTTGGCAGAAATGCAGCCTTGTCCAGCGGCTCCCGCAGGAGTCACAATCCCCCTCGGAGAGCGCACGTGCCCGACCAACGGGAGGGCTACCACCGCCTGCTTTAGCAGGTGGTGAGTAAGTGCGCCCTTCGGGATAAAAAAGAGGAAGGCCCCCGGTTTCCCGGAGACCTCCCAGCAGTTTTCAATCGTGTCCTGCCAGCTTTCGCCGCAGGTACTCTTCCAGATTATCAAGCCCTACCGCCTGTACTTCCGGCAGCACTTTTTCCAGTACAGCGCCCTCCTGAATGAGCCGCCTTGTCCGGGCTTTTCGCTCCTTCACCCGGTCCCGTGCCTGGGCTTCCTCCAAGCGGTGCTTTGCCTGCAACAGTTTCTTTTCTTCACTTGTCATAGATTTACCTCCGTTTCTGCCAGATCAGGTCATAGCCCAGCACATCGGCCAGCTCCACAACCTCCTTGTAGCGGATGGATTCCCGCTGGAGCTTGGCCGACAGGTTGGAAACGCTGTCCGACCAGCCGTATTCCTCATGGAGCCGGTCAACTACCTCCTGCATGGTGTATCCCGCCCGGACGATCTGTGCCTTAATCTCGTTGCGTACCGTCATCATCAAAAATCCTCCTAAATTTACTTGATAAAAAAGCGAAGCCGGTACGCCCTCTGGCATAACCGCTTCGCTGTGTGGCGAAAAATCTCCTTGTCACCAAATCCGTTCAGAATTGCCGGTGTGATGTCCTGCCCATAGGTCGCACCTTCCGACTTTTCCGTTCCGTGTGACTTGGCTTGAAACCGTGCATTTTCCCATGATTCCATGCACCCGGTTCACCGGGGCGAGAAGCACGGTTTCGCAAAATGATTTCTTCCAACCGTCAAATACTTTTCGATTCCCATTTGCCTTGATTTTGCATGGGGATTTGACGGGTGATTCTGACTGCCATAGCCGCCGAATTGCTATATGCTATAAAAGGGAGAACAACGGTCAATCAAAGCGTACGTACGTACACGGTTCAGCGCCGCCATTCCTCCGGCACATCTTCCGGTACGTACGTACGCATCGAATCACCGGAAAACACTGATATATGATTTCTCACCAGTACCTCAATCCCCAGAAAGCCACGCACCCGCCGTCCGGCTGCGTTGGTCACATTGTTGCAGTATTCCAGATTGTAGCGGCTCTGGCAGGCGATCAGGGCTTCGCTGAAGCTGCGTAGCTTCAGGGCAGGCAGGTTGTTTTCGGTGCAGTAAATCTGGTATGCCTCGTACAGTTCTTTGGAGCTGGCAGATAGATCGGCTTTCCGGCGAACATACCCGTCAGAATCCAGAAAATCATAGACATTGTTATTGTCCCGTTTGACTGCCTCCCGGTTTTCTCTGGTGCGGTCGCTTTCGGTGAACTTGAAGTTGTTTGCGGCCAGCCGCTGCAATCCCTCAAAAGCCCACAGCAGAATACCCTCCACCTCGGCTTTCATCTTCTCGGCAAGGTCAGGATCATCCACACGGCCAGCCGGTTTTTCTTTCGTGGTCAGCACCAGCTGGCGGCGATAAAACCCGTCGCTCCGGTCAAACAGCGCCTGCAAATCCCCGTTGGAGAAGGCCAGCAGCCGGGCGCACATCCATCCCTGATAGCTCTGCTTGCCCTTGCGCTCCAAATCCATCTTGCCCTGGGCGGTGACGATGGATTTTACATAGTTGGTCTGGCGCAGGGCTTCCATCCGCATATCATCATCCACGCACAGGAGGATATGCTCCAGGTCAGCACGGGCAAATCGGTTCTCGGATATTTTCCCGATGCTGCCGTCCTTCATGTTGGAGCCGAACAAAGTTCCCAGCACAGCGCCGATCTGCGACTTGCCCTCGCCGCCGTTGCCCTTAATCACCATCATCCGCTGTCCCTTATTGCTGGGAATCAGGCAGTAGCCGATATATTCCTGCAAGGTGGGGATGTCCTCCGGGTAGAGCAGGCCATCCAGAAATTGCAGCCAGAGAACAGGCTTTGGGGCGTTGGGGTTGTAGGCCACGGGGAAACGGTTGCGGACGATTTTCGGCTTTCCCTCCGCAAAGGTTCCGTCCAGAAAAAGTGTGCCATTGGAAAGATGAATCCGATCCGGCTCCGGGGGAAAATCCTCCACCAGCGCCGCCAGCTTCATCAGCTCCACAATGTTGCTGATTTTGCGGGGGATATTGCTGACCGCACAGCATTTCAGTTCCTCAAAAATTTCTCCACGCAGTGGCAGCTCATCGGTCACGCGGCCATCAGGCGTGAAAAAAGCTCCGTTTGTGTAGATGATTTTGTGTCTGCCGAGAAAATCATCACAAAACAGGGCTTCGTTGATGCTCTTACCGTCAAACCAGATGGGCTGGTTGACCTCACGCGATTGCTCGTTCTTCGCCACGGTGCTGCACCTCCTTTTCCAGACGTTTGAGCCGCTGCTCCAGCGCGGTGATAGTGCCGTCCTTCAGCAGCATATCCACCGCTTTCACACGCTGCTTCAGTTCCGCAAACATGAGAACGTCCAACAAATCATTTACATACTCGATCATATGACAGGCTTCCACAAAGCGGTCATCCAGTTCATCCTCCGGCGATTGCGGGGCATATTCGACCTTCCAGCGTTCCAGCAGATGCAGATAATCGCAGAGCACCCGCTGGCAGTGTATCTCATCGTTGCGGAAAGCCCGCGCCAGCGGATAGGGCTTTTTCAGCGCCATCGCTGCCGGGGGCTTGTCCGGGTCGATGCCGAAGTCATAGGCCAGCTTCTTTGCGGCCTCGTAGCTGCTCAGGCCGAACAGCCGCGCCACAAAATCGATCACATCCCCGGTAGCCCCGCAGCCAAAGCAATAGAAATAATCCCTGTTCAGCTTCATGCTGGGATGCCGGTCATCGTGGAAGGGGCAGCAGATCATATCGCCCCGGTTGACCTTGCAGCCGTAGTGCTCGGCGGCCTGCTTCACGGTGACAGAGTTTTTCACAGTTTCAAAAAATGTCAAAATAGTACCTCCATATTTGGGCATAGAAAAAGCGGCCTGCCCTCATCGGGAAAGTCGCTGTGTTCGGTGTTATGCGGTTTTATTGGTTTCCATCGGTTCCGGGTCGGATACTGCATCCGACGGCGGAAGTTCCCGCTTTTGCTGGCGGTAGAACCGCTGTCGGCAGGCGGGCGTACAGAACTTGGCGTTGGGGCGGATGGAGCGGAAGGTTTCCCCGCAGCACTGGCACACCAGCACATACGGTTCACCTGGCACGATCTGCCCCGCAGCGATCTTTTTCTTGCGTTCCTTCTGCCGCAGATACTTTTCGTGGTCACGGATGCGCTTCTGGCGGCGCTTTTCCTCTGCGGCCAATTCCTCCGGGGTCGGCTCCGGCATGGGTACGTCAAATTTGCCGATGAACTTGAGATAAATCTCAATCTCCTGGATGCGCTCGCCGGTGCTGCGGTCGGGCGCGTGAACCACGATCTTCTCCACAAACTCGTTGATCATCGGCGCGGTAAGCTCGGAAAAATCCGTGTACTTTTTGGCCAGGGCCAGGAACTTGTCGGCGCGGTCGGTGTCCTCGTTGAACTGGTCAAGGCTGGCCTGATCGCTGGCAAGAGTCTGTTCCAGTTCGTCCTGCTCCTTCTCATATTCAGCGGACAGCATCTCGAACCGCTTTTCCTCCAGTTTGCCCATCGCGTAGGTTTCGTACAGCTTTTTAATGAGCACATCCAGCTCCGCGATCCGCTTTTGGGCCTTGGCAACCTTGCGCTTCAACTCTTTGGCGACCTCCTGCTGGCGCACCTGAGAGATGCTGCGCACCTTCCGGATAAATTCCTCCTTGTTCTGGATGGCATAGCTGGCGGTGGTTCGGATGGTTTCCAGCACCAGCTCGGTCAAGGCTTTGGTGCTGACATTGTGGGAAAAACACTGTTTGGTTTCTCGTTCGATAGTCAGGCAGTAGGTAGAGCAGTTGTAGAAATCGCTGGGATATTCTTTGCCGTTGGCCTTTTTGCGGATTCCCCGATGGTTGTACATCTTCGCCCCGCAGTCGGCACAGAACACCAGCCCCGTGAAGGGATTGGCAACGCCGGTGGTATCCGTCCGGCGCACCGTCCGCTTCACCTGCTGGGCCAGCTGCCATGTTTCCGGGTCAACAATGGCCTCGTGGGTGTTCTCGAAAATCAGCCAATCTTCCGGGGCGTTCTTCACCCGTTTGTCCCGGTAGGACTTTTTGGAGGAACGGAAGTTCACCGTATGCCCCATATATTCCGGCCGCTCCAGCAAGGTGCTGACGGTGTTGCCGTACCAGTCATAGGGGCGGTTCTTGTCCAGCATGGATGTGCCGCTCTTTTTACCCTGCTTCTTCTGCTTTGCCCGCTGTTTGGCGAGATAGTAGCCGGGACACTCCACCTTCTCGGCGGTGAGCATTTTGGAAATCTCGTAGGGGCCGTGCCCCTCCACAGCCAGCCGGAAAATGCGCCGCACCACAGCGGCGGCCTCCTCATCCACCAGCC
>ENA-OPCE01001093-OPCE01001093.1-human-gut-metagenome-genome-assembly--contig:-NODE-1093-length-18348-cov-4.529547_pt1 | contig 18348 bp, 10 predicted proteins | sample MGYA00241247_ERZ501474 | MGnify/ENA primary metagenome ERZ501474 (study PRJEB25962, sample SAMEA2042572) | human gut metagenome | biome: human gut; feature: human-associated habitat; material: faeces... | reverse complement strand
TTATGCTGACGCTGCTCAGTGGGATGAAAAAGCAAAAGACTTGGCTGGCCGTTTCATCAAGAACTTCGCTAAGTTCACTGGTAACGAAGCTGGTAAGAAGCTGGTTGCTGCTGGTCCGAAATTGTAATAACATACATAACGACTATATAAAAGCGCAGGACTTCGGTTCTGCGCTTTTTTTATATATATACATTAATTTTAGCATAAATGTTAGGATGTTTTAAAATCTATTCCTATCTTTACCCCAAATTATCTTTTAATGTGGGATGTGAGGTATAACATGATTAGACGTTTATTACTGGTCGTTGGGATTATCGTTTCTTTGTCATCGTGTGGCGGAGATATTGCTTACCGGATAGAAGGGAAACTTACCAATCTGGAGGATCAGACCTTATATGCCGTTTTCGAGAATGAAGATATAAAAGTGGTAGATACGGTGACTTGCGGGAAGCCGGGCGAATTTTTGATCGAAAAGAAACAAGGTGATTTCCGGGAAGTGACGATCTTCTTTGCCAATAAGATGCATTGGGTTACGGCCTATCTGGAAAAGGGAGAGAAGGTAACGATCACCGGGGACGCTGCTTATCCTGCCATGTTGCGTGTCAAAGGAGGGCGGATCAATGATCGTCTTTCCACGATAAAAAAAGAAATGGCTCCTTTGTTGAAGGAACAGGCCGACCTGATCCGTCAACTGAATAAGAAGAACAGGGAAAATGTCAACGGCTCGATAGAGGAAACGGATATGGCTTCACGCCTGGCGAATGTAAACCATCTGCTGAGTGAGGAAGCTGCTGCCGCCATTAAGAAATATCCGGATGAAGAAGCCTCCGTCATATTGATACAACATTATTTTAACCATCCTGACGATACCCGGCGAATGGATGAACTGCTGGCTGTGCTGAGTCCGAAATTGAATGACTTTTATTTGGTACGGAAGCTACAGGAATACAGTACGCGGGCAAAAAGGACGGCTTTGGGAGCTGAAGCACCCGGTTTCAATGTGAAGAATATTTATGGAGCTCCTGTCAGCCTGGATTCTTTTCCGAATAGATATTTGCTGCTTGCGTTTACGGCTCCCTGGTGCGATATGTGTCAGACGGAAGATCTGTATTTGGATGAAGTGGCAACGAAATATCCGAAAGAGAAGGTGGATATGTTGCTGATCAGCTTGGATGACGATCAGGCTGGAGTACGGAAAGTTATTGCAAAGGATAGCATCGACTGGAATTTGGTTACCGATTCCGCCGGACAGGCAGCCATGTTGGTCGATCTGTATAATGTAAGTGCTTTACCCCGCTGTTTCCTGATCGATGAAGAAGGAAAGATCATCTTGAAAACGGACAATGGGGTCGAGATAAAGCAGACATTGGAAAAGCTGATGGAGTAGGAATTTATGATTTATGATTTCTGATTTATGCAATGTTGCTATCCCTAAATCATAAATCCGGCCTCATAAATCCAGACCCATAAATCATAAATTATAAATCATAAATCTTTAACTATGTTAGTCAAATCTTATGCCGCCGCCGTGCAGGGCATATCGGCAACGGTCGTTACGATCGAAGTGAATTGCACGAAAGGTATCCAATTCTTTTTGGTAGGGTTGCCCGATGTGGCTGTCCGTGAAAGCCATGAGCGCATTATCTCTGCTCTTCAGGTGAGTGGCTACAAGTTTCCTCGTAACCGCATTGTGATCAATATGGCGCCTGCGGATATCCGGAAGGAAGGTTCGTCGTACGACTTGCCGCTTGCAATCGGTATCCTGGCAGCGGCCGAAGAGTTGGATGCTTCCCGGCTGAGTCACTACATGATGATGGGAGAGCTTTCATTGGACGGCAGCTTGAAGCCGATAAAAGGTATTCTGCCGATTGCGGTCAAGGCGCGTGAAGAGGGATTCAAAGGTTTTATCGTTCCCAAGCAGAATGCCCGCGAGGCCGCTGTTGTCAATAATCTGGAAGTGTACGGCGTTTCGACTATCAAAGAGGTGATCGAGTTCATTGCGGGAAAACGGGATTTGGAACCGACGATTGTCAATACCCGTGAAGAGTTTTATGCCCGGCAGCTTCAGTTTGAAGCGGATTTCTCGGATGTACGCGGACAGGAGAATGTGAAACGTGCGTTGGAAGTAGCCGCTGCTGGCAGCCACAACCTGATCTTGATCGGTCCGCCGGGGAGTGGCAAGTCGATGCTCGCTAAACGTCTCCCTTCCATCTTACCGCCCTTTACCTTGCAGGAGTCATTAGAGACCACCAAGATACATTCGGTTGCCGGTAAGATCGGGGTGGACACTTCCCTGATGACACAACGTCCGTTTCGTTCGCCCCATCACACGATTTCGAATGTGGCGATGGTCGGTGGAGGTGCTTTCCCGCAGCCGGGAGAGATCAGCCTGGCGCATAACGGGATCTTGTTCCTGGATGAATTGCCCGAATTCAACCGGAATGTGCTCGAGGTCATGCGCCAACCTTTGGAAGACCGGACGATAACGGTCTCGCGTGCCCGCTTATCTGTCGATTATCCGGCCAACTTTATGTTGGTCGCTTCCATGAATCCTTGTCCTTGTGGATATTATAATCATCCCGATCGCCCTTGCCTCTGTTCTCCGGGTGCCGTCCAAAAGTATATGAATCGCGTTTCCGGCCCTCTGCTCGACCGGATCGATATACAGGTGGAAGTCGTGCCGGTCCCTTTTGAGAAGATATCCGACGGACACCCTTCCGAATGTAGCGAAGCGATACGCGAGCGTGTGATGAAAGCCCGCGCTATCCAGGAAAAACGCTTTGCCGCACATGAGGGCATTTATAGTAATGCCCAGATGACCTCCAAACTGCTTCATGAATACGCCGTGCCCGATGCTGCCGGCCTGTCTTTACTGAAGGTCGCCATGCAGCGTCTCAATCTTTCCGCCCGCGCCTACGACCGTATCCTGAAAGTCTCCCGTACGATCGCCGATCTGGAAGCCTCTCCGAATATCGAAGCACGCCATTTGGCGGAAGCCATACAATACCGGAGCCTGGACAGGGAAACATGGGGGACGTAAAAATAAATCGGATGAATCTGATTGTCAATGAAAATAATACCTATTTTAGCTGTTCCGGTATTCCAACGGCCCCATCCCCACATGCCGCTTGAAATATTTGCCGAAGAAAGACATGTTCGTGAAATTCAGCGAATAGGCGATGTCGTGGATGGAAAGGTCGGTCGATTTCAACTGTGCCTTTGCATCCATGATTACCATAGAGGTGATGATCTCGACACAAGTCTTGTCGGTCGTCTGCTTGACAATCGTACTGAGATGCGCCGGAGTTATGCCGAGTTTCTTGGCATACCACGCAACGGAACGTTGCGTGGTATAGTTCTTCATAACCAATTGTCCGAAGTTCTTGCTTATTTGTTCTGCTTTGGAGAGATTCGTCTTGTTCAGTGTCTTGTCTTTATACATGGCCCCTACTCCGAGAAGCACGCCTGAAAGCAAATGGTTAAGGATATCTTTGTTCAACTTGGGTCCGCAGAATCCATACGTCTTGACAAGTAGCGAAAAATAATCTTCCAGCAATTGAGCCGGTTGTTCTTTCAGCTCGATAATCGGGCAGTCTTTTACGACATACAACATGTCCATTGCTGATTTGCCTATATTGGCATGGTTGATGAATTCAGATGAAAATCCCATAAAATAGATCTGTAAATCTCCTTCTATCTTATGAATTTGTAAGATCGTTCCCGGCAGGATCGTGATAAAGCTGCCCGGCTTCACTTGGTAGCGTGTCAGATCTATGGATGCTTCGATCTCCCCTTGCATGCAAAGCACGAATATCTCCGCCTTCAACCTGCAAGGATAGTTGGCATACAAGTTCAACAAACCAATGTCTTTATGCGAAAGATTCCCGATGATCCAATCTTCGGGAAGGTCTATTTTGGGGATATCGTTTTCCATATTCAGAATACATTAGAATATGTGCAAAGATATGAAAAATAGGACACGCAAAAAGTGTTGAATGATAAAATCCGGTTTAAGTTAGGATATTATAATTGACTATTTGGAACAAGATCTAAAAAAGAGGACAGGTAATCGTATAAATAGACCTTGTGAGATCTCTTGCGTTGTCGTTATTTTGCACCGATTTTGATAGGTAGAGAAAGGGTATTACTCCGGTTGTTTTGTGAATTGCGACAGTCAACTGAATTAGGGCTAAACTATATTACTATATAGATGAAGAAATGTATGATTGAATATGGTCTTGGGAAGATCATGGCTTTATGGATATGTGTTTTGGGGGTACTTATCTGTGCCTCTTCTTGTGATTCTGATCGTGTGCCTGCCGATGGAATTGGAAAGCTGCGCTTGTCATTATCGGCAGACACTACTTCTTTGAACAAAGGTATCAACAACTCGACTAAAGCAGCCGTTTCGGATGAGTTCGAAAAGTTCCTGACCACGGCTGATTACAAGATCCGTATCGTACAGCAGTCCGATACAGTCCAATCGTATGACCGCTTCGATGAGATGCCTTCTGAAATCGAACTGAAAGAGGGGGCTTATACCCTCATCGCCTCCAAAGGCGACAACCTCCCTTCTGCTTTTGAAAACCCTTATTTTGAAGGGAGTACCGACTTTACGGTGAAAGCTGACATGAGTACGCCTATCGATGTGACTTGTACACTTGGAAATGTGAGAATCACGGTCGACTATACCGAGGACTTCAAGGAGGCATATTCTGATTATACTGTTTTGTTGAGTTCGGCCTTTACATCCGGCAGCCTGGAAATAAAGAAAGATGAAATGCGTCCGGCCTATATGCAAGTAGCTAAAGAAGGATCGGAATTAGGTATCGCCATCCGTTTAAAAAAAGTCACCGAAGACAAGGAAAAAACATATAAAATCCCGACTCCTCTTTCTATCGAACGTCGCCAGAACATTCGCCTGATCTTTAAAACGGATGGAGAGGCCTTGGATGGCATCGGTCTGGAAATTATCCTGGATGATGAAATGACAAATGTCACGCTGAATGAGGGGATACCGGATTTTATGTGGAAGCCGTTTGAGAAGCCGACACTGTCTCCGGATGATTTTACAAATGGGGAATCTTTTACCATTAAAGTCGGAAAGTTCGAGAAGAGTCCTACAGTTGGATTTGCTATGCCGGCAGGTATTGCTTCTTTGTGTGTCAAGCAATGGCGGGAAGACAAAGAAAACGAAGAGATTACCTACGACTTGGCGACGGACGAAGGAGTTACCGCCGCTTTAGGGAAGAATTTCAAATGGTCGGTCAATGGTAAGGCGAATACTAATGTGAAAGGAGAAAGAAAAACCGGACAGCTATTTTTGAAAGATGCAATCAATAGTTTGGAGGCTCCTATTGAGGAAGACCAAACTTATACTTATCATTATGAGTTTTCAGGGGTTGATGCGACAGGAAAGGCACATGCGACAAATGTATTGGGGGTAACAGTTGTTGTACAGCCAGCCGGCCAGCCGATCATAACATTTGACGGCTTTCCTGAAACAACGATTATAGAGGGTGATGATATGTCGAAAGAGATAGAAGCTAAATTTGAGGCTGAAGGTATAATCGATGAAACGAAAACGACATTGACAATTAATGACGGGGTAGGTGATAAGGTGTATAATATTCTAACCGATGGAACTATTTTATATAATGATTGGGGCATTAGTGTTGAATCGGATAATAATGCGACAGCAACGCTTAAATTCCCAAAAGTCTTTTCTTCCCGCTTAGAGGCTCCTACGGAAGGAGAGAAAACATTTATTTATAAATTGGATTTAGCAGATAAGAAAGGACGCAGTTTCCCGACTCTGACAAAGACATTGACGGTAAAGGCGCCGGTGTTTGAGTTGACACCGTCTGCTAATGGTGGGGATGCTTTTGCTTGCCGGGCTTTTTTGCGGGCAAAGGTTTCTGATGGAACACATCCTGATAATCTTAAATTCCAATGGAGAAAAGTCGGTAGTGGAAGTTGGAATAATTGCAAGAACCATACTTATCAAACGGATGAGATATGCGATACATTGAAGAATCTGACATCAGGAGGACAGCAATATGAAATACGTGCAATTTACCGGGAAAAAGAAAAGCGTGTAACGGAACCGATTGTGATAACAACCGAAAATGTAGTGGAGTTGGAAGATGGCTCTTTTGAAAACTGGCATTCAAAAAAGGTATATAGTGATAAGACTGCTTGGGTTGGAATTGATATTTATCAATGGTGGCCTTTCTTGGAAGGAGGGCAGAGTTGGTGGGCAACGCGTAATGCCTTGACAAATTCTCAAAATTCAGGTACTACCTGTTATTATACATCTTATTCAGGAACTGTTCCAACTGATAATGGCTATTCGGGAAAGGCTGCAGAAATAAGTTCTTTAGGTTTTGGTGAAGGCAGTACTTATTCACAGACAACGGGAGGATGGACTGCTAAAAAACGAGCTGCAGGAATGTTGTTTATAGGTTCTCATTCTGCTATAGCAGGAGGAGAGTCCGAAACATTTGACTATGGACATGTATTCACGGTACGGCCGACAGGGTTTAAATTTTATTATAAATTTAAATCAATGAATAGTGAATCATTTAAGGCTTATATCGTTGTTGAAAATAGAGATCAAAATTCTGTTACGGAATTAGGTCGGGGGGAATTGGTTCGAAACCAAGATCAGAGTTCTTTTGTAGAAGCGAAAGTTGACGTTAAGTACTTAAATACATCATTAAAAGCAACGCATATGTACATTGTCTTTATATCAAGCACAGCTTCAGTTCCTGCATTAGATGTCGTCAAGGGTAGTGTGGGAGAATTCTCGGGAAATGCGGATTCCCGTTTTGTTGGCAATGTGTTAACAGTTGACGAAGTTGAACTCATTTATGAATAAAAAATGAAAAAGACATATATTCTATTAATCTCTATTCTGACATTCTTTTCTGCTTGTCAAAAAGATGCAGGGATAGATAATGGTTTTGGTAAAGGTTCCGGAGCGTTCCGATTGGAAAAACCATCTGTCCAAAGCGAAACGGAGATTCCGGTAATTGTGACAAAAGGTGCTTTTGGTTTGGAACCTTCCACATTTTCGATCCGGATCGATCAACAGGGTACGGATGGTACATATACGAAACACATGAGTTTTGTTTCTTATTCGGCTATGATTGATTCCGGCATGCCATTGGTTTTGCCGGTAGGAGATTATCAGGTTGTTGCTTCTTCATACGATCAGACGGCGGTTGACGGCCAAGTGTCTGAAACTCCTTATTTCGAAGGGAAACAGGATTTTGTGATTGAAGAAAAAACAGTCACGTCTGTTCCTGCTTTTACTTGTACGTTTGAAAGCGTGGGCGTGGAGCTTCGCTTGTCCGACCGATTCAAAGCGAAGTTGGAAGCCGAACCTCTTAATTACAGCTATTCAGTGACTGTTTATGATGAGGAAGCATCATGGACGTTTGATCCGGATAAGCATACAAAACCGGCTTATTTCCTGAATGATTGTAAGGATTTAGTATTGAAAGTTACGGTTAAGTTGGATAATCTGACCTATCCGGAACGGACCTATTATGTATGCAATTCTAATACAGATAAAGTATCGATTGGGGAATACTATATTATAACCTTGGATGCAGGAGAAGCTGAAACAAAAGGTTTACGGTTAATGACTAAATGTATAGGAGAATAAGCATATGAGATATAAATACCTGTTATTGTTGTTTTCTTCTCTTCTTTTTTTCTCTTGTGAGATGAAGAAGGAGATATTGGGACAGACTGATAAAGGTCAGACTGATGACACGACCGTAGAAAACCAAGGGTTGCTGGATCTGGAGTTGAAGCCGGAAAAAGAAGCGGATATCCCTGTTTCGAAGGGAGGAAATGCTACTGGTTCGCAGACTGTTATATTGGATGTCAATGAGTTTGCTATAGATATCATTGATGGAAACGGGAATACGGTCAAACATTATGATAGTTACGCCGATTTGAAGAATGAGGGAGGCTTGTTGCTGCCTGCCGGTAATTATTCGATTCGGGCGACGTTGGGAGAAGATGTGAATGCCGGTTTCGACAAGCCCTTTTATTCCGGTACGAATGTGTGTGAAATCACCCCTCAGGAAGTGGCAAAGGTGATTACGGATTGTGTGTTGAGCAATAAGAAAGTTACGTTTCATTGTTCGGATGATTTCTTGAAGAAATTTAATGATGACTATTCGATCGTTATCGATAATAAAGTGGGAGCTTTGACTACCCAGAACGGGGAAAAGAGGACAACCTATTTGAAAAATACCGGCATTTTACAGTTTACTGTATATGCGACTATGAAGAATGGTGGAAAGAGTTTGGTATATAATTACGATATGTCGAAAAATGAGGAGATCCAACAATATAATAATATATTGATCGACTTGGATCTTGAAGAAGGTGACAGTTCTCCTGATGAACCGGATGATAACGAACCTGTAGAACCGGATGATCCTGTTGTGCCGGATGATTCGGCTTCAGTTAAAAATCCGGTGATTAAGGTCGACATATCCTTGGTCGAGAAAGAATATGTGATAGAGATTCCTTCGGATTTTATCGATGCCGGTGGTGAGGATGATGGTGGCGATGATAATGAAGGTGGTGACACGGTGGCTAAACCTACAATTGTAGGGGATGCAGGATTGGACATAAGCCAACCGATCGAGATATCGGGTGCAGGCAATAAAACTGTGCGTGTGAAGATTAATACACCGGGTAAATTAGCTTCGTTAGTTGTAAAAATAACTTCATCAACATTGGAGGCATTATTACCGGCTGTCGGGCTGACTTCCGAGTTTGATATTTGTGATGAGGGTTTGAAAGAAACTTTGTCAAAATTAGGATTGTCAGCAACAAAAGGTGCTACGTCTACAACGTTTGATATCTCTTCTTTTATGCCGATGATTGCAGGTTTGGGAGGAGGTGATTATCTCTTTACCATAACTGCGACGGATCAGTTAGGGCAAAAAGCTTCCAAGACATTAACGGTAAGGAACTTGAACGATTAATGAGTGATGAACAGTATGAAGTTATATATATTTGCTTGCTTGTGTAGTTTGATATTATGGGGAGTGAGCTGTGATGAAGAATCGGTAGGAATACCGACAGGCGCATTGTATTTAGGTATCGAAGAAGATGCTACATTGCTGACAAAGGTGGAATCGGCTGTTACGAATGAGTCTCTTCGCGTCGATATAATTGCAGCGGAAGGAGATACGATAAAAAGCTATTCCGATTATATCGATGAGGTGAAGGGTAAGAAAATCGTTCTTCCGGTAGGAACGTATACGATTTCAGTAAAATCAAACCAGTCGGAAGAAGCAGGGTGGGAAAAACCTTTCTATTCCGGTTCGAAAGAAATAACAATTCAGTCCGGCGAAATAACCTCCGTACAGATTGTTTGCAAGATTTCGAATACGAAAGTTGCAGTCGAGTATGCCGGCAATCTTGCTAATTATTTCAGTCGCTATGAAACAACAGTTTCCAATACTTCCGGGAGCTTGCTTTATACGCGAGATGAGACTCGTGCCGGCTTTTTTAAAGCAGAGAAGCTTACGGCTGATTTAAGATTAGTCAATTTGGATGGAAACGAGTTTACCATGCAACGTGTTTTTCCGGATATTAAAGAACAGTATTTTTATAAAATAAAATACTCGCTTGATGATGGTGGTGGAAATGAAGAAGCTGGAGCTGATTTCGATGGGATTATAGTGGATGAAAAGGCTGATACGATATATTACGGAATTTTCATCAAAGAGGAAGATCTTTTCGGCAAGTCGGTTCCCAAATTGACACTTGATGGTTTTACGGAAAATAAGATTGTCTATAAAAAGGCTGACAATCCGGTGGTTCCGGAACATTCTTTGACGATAGAAGCCCCGAACGGCATCAAGCAGTTGAAAGTGGAAACGACTTCTTTCCAGTTTGCCGATATTCCATCGTTTGATCTTTGTAACCTGACGGATGCTGCACGGACGCGTTTGCAGCAATTAGGTTTCCCGATACAAGAAGTAAAGGACAAGCAAAAACTGACATTCGTGTTGACTGATTTTGCTAAAGCATTAGACCCTGCTTCAGCAACTCAAATGGCAACTCATACGTTTACGTTCTCTGTCCTGGATAATTTACATCAGGAAACGACTGTACAATTCATTTATGAAATTCGTCCGAATGTGAATGTAACAACGGAAGAGCCGGTTGTATGGGCGAAATTTGTGACATTAAGAGGTAATTCCATTGACAGAGATAATATCGGCTTTATGTTTAAAAAGAAAGCAGATACAGATTTTCAGAGATATGATGCAACTATTTATAATGAGCAAACAGGTGATTTTTCTTTATTGTTGATTGAAAATATCATGCCAGGTACAGAGTATGAATACTATGCAGTTTCAGGTACAGATGCTCAAGGGGATGTCAAAACTTTTACAACGTCTCCGATTGTAAATTTAAAAAATAATACATTTGATGAATGGTTTAAAAATGGTAAGACTTGGTTTCCTAATGTAGATGTATCTAAATGGTGGGATTCTGGAAATACTGGCGCAAATACTGCGGGCGAAAATAATCCTACTTCTCCTGAAGAAAGTGTTGTAGTCAAGGGTAAAGCTGCTAAGTTACAGTCTACGTGGATTGGCTTTATTGGCATTGGGGCATTTGCTTCAGCAAGTATGTTTACTGGTAATTTTGTTGACATAGATGGAACGAATGGTATCTTGTCATTTGGACAACCATTTACTGCTAAGCCTACAAAATTGACTGGATATTATAAATATACTCCAGTAAACATAGATTATATGGAACAATGGGATTCAAAAGTAGATCCTGATTTGAAAAGTGGAGATTCTGATCAATGTATCATTTATATAGCATTGTGTACAAAAAATTATGAGATACGTACAAATCCGAAAAGTCGCCAATTGTTTGACCCTAACGATGCTTCTGTCATTGCTTATGGTGAATTAGTGGCGAAAGAAGCTGTTTCCGGAGAAGAAGCAAATGGTTATAAAAAGTTTTCAATAGATATCAAATATCGGAAAACAGATGTAACTCCATCTTATATAGTGGTTGTAGCTGCGGCAAGCCGCTATGGAGATTATTTTACAGGAGGTAAAGGCAGTACATTGTATATCGATGAATTTAATTTGGAATATGATTACAACGCTGCCTCTTTCACAAACGAATAACGAATAAACAAAATATGAGAAAAATAACAAGTCTGCTTTTGCTTCTGCTTTGTGCCGTGACGGTACTTTCGGCGAGAGAGAATAAATATGATCGGGGAATTGTGATGAAGACATTTATCCCGAAAGGGCAATGGATGGTAGGGGCGACGTTCTCCTACTCGGAACATGTGGATGATAATTTCGAATTTATGTCGTTGTTGAAAGATATCGATTCGGAAGGATATACATTTAAAGTGACACCTTTGGTTAGCTATTTCATCCGTGACAATATCAGTATCGGCGGGCGTTTGGCTTATTCGCGTTCTTATACGAAATTAGATAACCTGTCACTTTCGTTAGGAGATGATATCAGTTTGGATATAAACGAGTGGAATGATAAATCGAATACCTATTCGGCTGCTTTTTTTATCCGTACATACTTAAATTTGGGGGATAGCAAACGTTTCGGTTTGTTTAATGAGGCACGTTTGCTGTACGGCTTTTCAAAAAGTACGAGCAGTTCGGATTTGGGAAGCGGATTGTCGGGCGTACATCAGTTGAAGCATAACTTAAATATCGGTGTTGCACCGGGTATCACCTGTTTTGTCAACGATTTTACGGCTGTGGAGGCTTCTATCGCTGTCGCAGGCCTGAACTTTAATTGGTATGACCAGAAAAAAGATCAGGTGTATGATGGTAAACGTACTTCCAGTTCGGCAAACTTTAAGATAAATCTGCTCTCGATTGACTTGGGCATTGTTTTTTATCTATAAGGAAGTGGTATGAAACGAAAAAGCATATTTCTTACGTTCGGATTGCTGGTATTGTCTTGGATAGGATGTGTCGAAAATGATTTGCCGTATCCGACCATTGTTGGACAGATCACGGAGATGGAAGTTGCCGGTATGACTTCCTGCCGTATCCTCGGAGCTTCAAATACAGTGGAGATAAAAGTGGCCGATACGATCGACCTGAGGGATCTGCGTGTTGAAAAGCTAGTCGTGACAGAGGGTATGAAGGTTTATCCGGATTCGGCTGCCTGTCTTGATATCGCTCATTTTCCGGATACCGGTTTTGTCTCGGCTGACAGTTTGCCTGCCGGAATGGATACACGGATGAATTTTCTGAATCCGGTGAAGTTCTGCTTGAGCCTTTATCAGGATTATGAATGGACGGTCAATGTTTCGCGGGATATCGTACGTAAGATCAAAATCAAGAATCAGGTAGGTTCGGCCTTGGTCGATGATTATACGAAGAACGTTATTGTTTATGTCGATTCGACCGAGCAGCCCTCTTTACGAAACATTGAAATAGAAGAGCTGCAATTAGGGAGTTCGATCGCACAGACGACTCCCGACCCTTCGAAAGTTGTTGATTTTACCCGGCCGCGTGTTTTCTATGTGACGGCATTTGACGAGACGGAAGAGTGGACCTTGAGCGTCCAATATCCGAATGCGAATGTCCAATTGACACAGCTTTCCGCTTGGACGCGCCGTGCATATGTCAGTGGATCGATATCGAAAGGAGAGGTGGAAGCCGAATACCGTAAGGTGGGCGAAACTACTTGGGAGTCTGTGCTGTCTAATGAAATAAGCTATGAGGGAGAAGACTTTTTGATCATGATGACTCACTTGACGCCGGGGACGGATTACGAATATCGGTTGACGATGAACGGGACGGTTGGTGAAATACTCACATTTACGACCGATACGATCATGCAGGTCCCGAATCTCGGCTTTGACGATTGGGTGATGAAAAACGAAAAGACTTGGTATCCGAATGCGACATTGGACGATGCCGATCATTTCTGGGATTCCGGTAACGAGGGGGCCAGTATCGCCAGCCGTAACCCGACTGCACCGGAAACGGGCGATGTGGTGAAAGGTCGTGCCGTCAAGATGGCTTCCGATTATATCAGCATCGCCAGCAAGTTCGCCGCCGGTAACATCTATACGGGCGATTTTGTCGGTTTGGCAGGTATCGAAGGGGCTGAACTCGATTTTGGACAACCTTATATCGGAAGACCTTCGGCATTGAAAGGATATTACAAATATACGCCAGGCGTGATTGACCAGGCAAAAGCTCCATACGATGCCTTGATGGGACAGACGGATTCATGCCATATCTATATCGGTTTGTTCGATTGGAGTGCTCCGTTCCGTGTCAACACAACAACAGGTACTTTTGTTGACCTGACCTGGAACAACGAATCGATGATCGCATTCGGTGAATTAAAATCGAACGAAGCGACAGGTAGCGATTACAAACAGTTCAAAATCAACTTGACTTATCGCGATTACTTCACCCGTCCAAAATACATCCTGATCGTAGCCTCCGCCAGCAAATACGGTGACTACTTCACAGGTAGCACGAGTAGCGTGATGTATTTGGACGAGTGTGAGCTGGTGTTTGAGTAGGAAACAACGTTTCCGGCATTAACAAGCTTCGGAAGTGGCTATAAACGCTTTGCACGGTGATTATCGTAAATGCGGTGCTCTTGGAAACGATGTTTTTGAGGCTCCGCATTCGTGATTGCTTCCGGAAACAGTGTTTCTGGCAACAATCCGTTCCGAAAGTAGCAAGAAACGGCGTTTCCGGTGTGTCGGAATAAAAATATAGAATAAAGAAAGATGAGAAGAAATAGTTTTTTAATTGGTTGGATCGTTTTGATCGCGGGGTTGCTTTGCTCGATGAGGGGCGGTGCGGTGGATGTGAATTCGGCAGAGACGTTAATATCTGCGGTTAATAATGGGACATCATATATAAAATTGACAAAAAATATTGAATTAGGCAATTCGACCTTGACTATATTTTCTGGTACAATTACGCTTGATTTAAATGGAAAGACATTATCTGCAACAAGGATGAGTAATGGTGCTGCTACTTGTATTTCTGTAAATGGAGGAAATTTGATAATTACAGGAGGAGGTACTATTTCTGCAACGGCAAAAGGAACAACTGAGGGTGTTTTGGGGTCTGGGAAAAATGGTTATGATGGAATAGCATTATCTTATAATGGAGGAAGTGTTGCAATTAGAAATGCCACATTTAAAGCGATTGCAACGAATGGTGCTGGAATTATATCAGGATCAAATGGTACAGCTTATACCCTTGATCCCAATAACGGTTATACTGTTGATAATATGATTCCTGCTGGTGCATATATGACCAATAGTTCTGATTATGGTAGTACAGGGCTAGTATCATCTTCTATAACAGTTGCTCTTACCCAATATAATGTTTCCTACAACTCTGACGGTGGAACGCCTCAACCAGAAAATGAGATCTATACCATTGAAACCTCTGATTTCTTCTTACCGACAGTAACAAAAAACGGCTACACCTTTGGTGGGTGGAAATATAATGGAAACATGGTTAATACAACTGCTCTGCCTACGACTACTGAACGGGCGGGTAACGTAAGCATGACTTTTGATGCTACTTGGAATGTTATTTCTTATAAAGTCGTTTATGATGTTGATGGTGGAGTCGCACTCCCTGACAGCTCATATAATATCGAAACGGCTCTTACCACTTTACCAACTCCTCAAAGAGAAGGATATGTTTTCGATGGATGGTATCGGGGTAATCAGAAAGTAACCTCTATCCCTGCCGGAACGGGTGATGTCACCCTTAAAGCGCATTGGACGGAGATTTCTTATACGCTTTCCTTTAAGACGAACAATGGCACTTCTTTAGCAGATATTTCTTATACAAAAACACAACCGGAAACTTTACCTTCCGGTCTGACAAAAGAAGGATATATGTTCGGAGGATGGTTTCTGGATGAGAATTTTACTGGAAGCAAATTAGAGGCTGTGCCTTTTCCGGCAGGAACGGCAGGACAAACGAATATTCCGGTAATGGTCTATGCCAAATGGACACCTATCCCGTACACTATCACCTTCAACACCAACGGTGGTTCCGATCAGGATGCTCTGCGCTACACCATTGAGACCGAAACATTCAAACTCCCAACGAGAACGACGAAAGCAGGTTATACATTGGTAGGCTGGTATATAGATGAAGATCTAACCAAATCTTATGGGGAAGTTGTAAAGGGTACCCACGGAGATTTTACTTTATATGCCAAATGGGAGTTGGCACAATATACAATCGAATATGAACTTTACGGGCATGGTAATAATCCACCTGATGCCGTGACTTGCTATAATATTGAAAAAGAAGTCAAATTACCGACTCCGCAACGTGATAACTTTACGTTTGTCGGATGGCATAAAGATGACCTGTTGAAGGATCAGGCACTAATGATCATTCCTGCTGGAACGACCGGCAATTTGAAACTATATGCCGAATGGACAATGGGTAACTCTGTGCAGATATCACGTCCGGCGAACGGGACGATCACGGTGAAGAGCGGATCGACGGAAGTGAAATCCGGTGATAAGGTCGGGGCGAACACCTCGTTGACAATTACGGCAACACCTGCTTCGGCCGATTATAAATTGTCGAAACTGGTTGTCAATAATATCGAATATACGACTAGCCCTCAAACAGTTGTGATGCCTGCTGAAGGTGGTTTGACCATCTCGGCTGTCTTTATTGATCCGCGCCCGGCAGCTTCGACTCCCAAAGTAACGACCGATCCTGTCAATACGGACTATATTCCGAGTGGAGAACCCGTGACAGTCACGATGGAAAAAAACGGCGAATGCGATTCCTTGCTGTACAGTATAGACGGTTCTACCCCTAAACTCTATACCGGAGCTTTTCAGGTAAGCACTATTACGACTGCCACCAAAACGGTTGCCGTACAAGCCATAGCCCGCAAGTCCGGTTGCAAGGATGGTGTTACGACTCGTAACATCACGTTCCGTTCCGGAAAGATCACCATCACATTCAACCTGCCGAAAGGAATCACTGCTAGCAATCCCGCAGGTGGTGAAGTCGTGGAAGCCGTAGCAAGTGGCGGGGCTTTTGAATTCAAGCTGATTGTGGATAAGAATTATTTCCAAACATTGGATTCTATAAAGGTGACAGCAAACGGAACTGTTATCACACCTGATATTTATGGCATTTACACCTTAAGTAACCAGACTTCTGACGTAATTGTCAATGTGAGCGGTATTTCCGGTGTAACCCATCTGATTACTTTGGTACAGTCGGCTAATGGTATGATTGCTTTTACCGGTGATGAGGATGCAGAGAATTCCAGGAACGTCAATCATGGAGATCCTGTTTCGGTGACGGCTATGGCTGATGAAAATTATAAATTCCAGTCGTGGACGGATGGTGAGACAGCTAATCCTCGTACATTTATGGCTGAGTCGGATGTGACGTTGCAGGCACGCTTCGTGAAGGACAGTGCCGGATTTTCTGTTATTCTTCCTGAATTGGAAGGGGTGACAGTCAAACCGCTTACCGGGTATTCGACTGAAGTCAAGCCGGGGGGCAAATTCAAATTCTATTTGCGTCTGGAGGCGGATTACAACGAATCTGTCCCTGTCGTGTATGCCAATAATGAAAAATTGAACGTGAATCAGGAGGTGTATAGTATATATGATATTTCCGAGAATATCCGTATTTCTGTTGATGGGATCGTTCGCAATAAGGTGAAACCGGTATTGCAGGAGCATGTGTCGGCTATCGATGTGGAAACCGGTTCAGATGTATCCGGCCTCTCTCTATTCACGGCTGCCATGATTGTATTGCAGGCTGATGCGCCTGAAGGACAAGTATTTTCGAAATGGAATGATGGCAAAGCCGATAATCCTCGTATCGTAACGGCTGCCGATGCATCGCAACTGTTTCCGTTATTCCTGCCTAAAACAGGGCAGGATGCTGTATGTGTCAAACTGCCTGTCCTTGCCGGTGCGGGTATGGGGGCTGTCAATGCGAATGCGGCGGTCGTGGCCAAAGGGGAATCTGTTCAGTTGAAACTGGTCGTTTTGCCGTCATATAGCCAAAGCGACGTCAAAGTCTTTGCTAATGGAAAAGAACTGGATGCAGCCTTGTCTTTGAGAGCTTCTTCTGAAACGAAAACATTGTTTTATACGCTTTCCGATGTGTCGGAGGATATGATGGTGGATGTCTCCGGGTTGAAGCTGAATGAATATGTCGTTTCTCTCGAACAACAGGAAGGTGGGACGGTAAAAGCCAGTCAAGTCGGTATGTTAAAACATGGAACGGTTATCACATTGACGGCAACGCCAAACAAGGGTAATATGTTTATGAAATGGGGGGATGGCAACACATTGAATCCTTATCAATATGTGGTGACGGACAATTGTACGTTGAAAGGAGCTTTTGCAGCTTCGAATATGTCGGTAGGAAATGAAAACGTATCGATCCCGGCTGTGCGTATCTATGCAGCCGGAGGCTCTTTGCACATTCTGTCTCCTGAAATTTCCGAACTGTTCGTCTGGAGTCTGGAAGGAAAGCTGATAAAGAAGGCAGGTGTTCCAGCCGGTTATTCGTCTTATCTGCTGCCGGCTGGTATGTATGTGGTGAAGGTCGGAAATGGTGAATCGGTAAAGATTGTAATCCGATGAACTATCTTTTCCATCTAACCAAATTATTCCTTACCTTTGTGCCTCAAAAAGAGAACACAAGGTATGGAAAAACAGTTTAAGAGAACGCTGATAACTACGGCGTTGCCGTATGCGAACGGGCCGGTGCATATCGGACATTTGGCTGGGGTGTATGTGCCTGCTGATATTTATGCACGTTATCTTCGCCTGAAGGGGGAAGAGGTTTTGATGATTGGTGGATCGGATGAGCATGGAGTGCCTATCACGCTGAGAGCGAAGAAAGAAGGGATTACACCGCAGGATGTGGTGGACCGTTATCATGGTATTATCAAGAAGTCTTTTGAGGAGTTCGGTATCTCGTTCGATATCTATTCTCGTACGACTTCGGCTACACATCGCCAGGTGGCGTCGGACTTCTTCCGTACCTTATACGATAAAGGAGAGTTTATCGAGAAAACAAGCGAACAGTATTATGACGAAGAAGCGAAACAGTTTCTTGCCGACCGCTATATAACCGGGACTTGCCCGCATTGCGGCAATGAAAAAGCCTATGGTGACCAGTGCGAAGCCTGCGGAACCTCTTTGAGCCCGACGGACCTGATCGACCCGAAATCCGCTATCAGTGGCAGCCAGCCGGTGATGAAAGAGACCAAACACTGGTATCTGCCCTTGGACAAATGGGAACC
>ENA-OPCE01001090-OPCE01001090.1-human-gut-metagenome-genome-assembly--contig:-NODE-1090-length-18442-cov-3.548594_pt1 | contig 18442 bp, 11 predicted proteins | sample MGYA00241247_ERZ501474 | MGnify/ENA primary metagenome ERZ501474 (study PRJEB25962, sample SAMEA2042572) | human gut metagenome | biome: human gut; feature: human-associated habitat; material: faeces... | reverse complement strand
GCGGGGAAGTCCGTTTCGAGACACGAATGGACGCCTTGGTTATCCGAGGGGAGGAAGTCATAGGGGTTGAAACGAATACGGGCGAAAGTTTTTTAGGGCCGGTCATTCTGGCAACGGGCCATTCCGCCCGCGACGTGTATCGCTACCTCCATGACCGGCAAATCCCGATCGAGGCCAAAGGCATTGCTGTCGGTGTCCGACTGGAACATCCGCAGATGTTGATCGACCAGATACAATATCATCGCAAGGAAGGCAGAGGCAACTATCTGCCGGCAGGCGAATATAGCTTTGTGGCGCAGTCCGGCGGGCGTGGAGTCTATTCTTTTTGCATGTGTCCCGGTGGATTCGTTGTCCCGGCAGCAAGCGGTCCTCGGCAGGTAGTGGTCAACGGAATGTCTCCTTCCAATCGTGGTTCCCGCTGGTCGAACTCCGGCATGGTGGTGGAGGTACGCCCGGAAGACTATACTTCGCTAATGAATAATGAAGAATTAATAATGAATAATGGAGAGAGGGTAGAGTCGGATTCTCCATTAGCGTTGATGGCTTTCCAAGAACGTTTGGAAGAACTTTGCTGGCTGAACGGTGGGATGAAGCAAACCGCCCCTGCACAACGGATGGTTGATTTCGTGAATAAGAAAAACTCTTTCGATCTCCCCGAATCCTCTTATACGCCCGGCCTGCTGGCATCTCCGCTGCATTTCTGGATGCCGGAGTTCGTCACCGGTCGCTTGCGCGAGGGCTTCCGCCATTTCGGTAAAGTCTCCAAAGGCTTCCTGACCAACGACGCAGTAATGATCGGGGTGGAAACCCGTACCTCTTCTCCCGTCCGTATCTTGCGCGACAAGGAAAGCTACCAGCATATAACCTTGAAAGGCCTTTTCCCTTGCGGCGAAGGTGCCGGCTATGCAGGCGGAATCGTTTCTGCCGCTATTGATGGTGAACGGTGTGCGGAAGGGGTTGCCGGATATTTATCCCTTGTTTAAAACATATATGTTTTGAATGCGAAACATAGGTGTTTTGAAATCAAAGCATATATGTTTTAAAATGGATACTTGTCGCTATCCAAATGGGTAGGCATTCCTTTCTGAATGGGTAGGCATCCCTTTTCAAACAGATAGGTACTTTCTTTCAAAAAGTCTAGTACCTTTTCCCAAATAGGCTATAGGCTTTTGATGAATAGCCTATAGCCTGTAATTTTTCCCTTTTAGGCTATTATTTATGCGTGAATCATTCTTCTGAAATTGTAGAAGAGGCTAGTGTGTGACAACTGTGGATATTGTATGGTATAAAAGCAATGGTTTTTGAAGGATTGAAGTCCGGATAATACAATAAAAAGGCATTTATCTCCGTATAAATCCGTATAAAATAGTAATTTTGTAAGCTAATTAGGTTATGTATATGCTAAGAACGGAAATTAGGAAACTGGGAGGATTGATTTGTTTCTTGTTTGTGGTGTTGGCCATTCAGGCACAGCAATATACGGTTACAGGAGGAAGTGGAACCCCTTATTTGTTGGAAAATCCAGGGAATCGTATACGGATTTATCTGGTGTATGGAATGGAGAATGTGGAGATTAGCTATACATCCTCGTCAGCCAATCATCAATGGTATCGATATAAGCAAAAGGCCTTGGACCGGGAGCCCGTTTCATGTGAACAGAAGGGGGCGACATCCGTTATCCGGAATATAGAGGAGGATGCCGGGTATTATGTGGAGGACCCGGCTTCCGGCTTGAATGGTTGGTATGTGTGGATTATCGATTATAGTAAATACGCTTTTAATGTCGAGCGTATTACAGTCAAAGGGAATTGTGACGGCTTTTGGCTGGAAGGTTCTCCTGCTGTCCCGGTTATGTATTATTATACCCCGTCGGGAAGCCGGATGACGGTGAAGCGGGAGTTCGATGTTGCGTATCAAACATTGGAGTGGTCTGAAGACAACAAGTATTTTTCGCCTAAGAACGTGCAAAGAGTATTGACGGAAGGACCATATTCGGTAAAGATAAGCGATAACAATACAATTCCGTTGTGCGATACGGAAGTCACTCTTTCCGGTGATCAGTTTGCAAAACATTTTGGAGTGGAGAAATCGATCACCTCGGATACCTACCAGGCGGTGGCCGTAGAGGTGCATGTCGATACGACGTTTATGATGGATAATGCGGAGAATATGACAGCGGGAGACGGGGAATATATTTCCGCTCCGGCAACGGTCACTTTTCGGGCGTATGCCAATGATCCGGTAGCGACGCTGTATACCTGGAAGATATATAGGAGCGACCAGGAAAACGGAGCTGAGAATCCGCTGGTGGAATATAGGGATGAGGAGGTCGATTATACGTTTACGGAGAAAGGTGATTATACGGCGGTTGCCACTGTCAGCAACGCGACGGGAGAATGCGAGGCGGTCTCCAATTCTATTGAAATCAAGATTGCTGAATCGGAACTTCAGATCCCGAACGCTTTTTCGCCCGGTACGACACCCGGTATCAATGATGAGTTTCGTGTCGCCTACAAATCGCTTGTGACCTATAAGTGCTGGATATTCAACCGGTGGGGGGTACAGATGTACCATTCTACTAACCCGGCTGAAGGGTGGGATGGCAAAAAAGGAGGAAAATATGTTGCTCCCGGTGTCTATTTTTATGTGATAGATGCAGTGGGATCGGATGGTATTAAATATAATAAAAAAGGTTCTATAAATATTCTTAGACCCAAGAAGATTGATGATGAAATTATTGAACAGTAATAGTATAGCCGGTTTTGTGGTGGGAAGTGCTGTGTGCCTGACCGCCTGCCTTTCCATTGGTTCGAGTGATTCGGAAAAAGTGAAAGAACAACGTCCGGTCGTTTCATCGGTGACCATGTCGCCTGATATTCCTTCTTCCGTCTCTTTTTGCGGAAAAGATATCGATTTGACGCGTTATAATATGCATGAAGGTTTTGACCGGGAATTGAGTAGCTTTACCTATTTCCATTCTACTACCATGCTGCTGATTAAGCGCGCAAACCGCTGTTTCCCGATCATCGAACCGATTCTGAAGGCTAACGGCATTCCGGACGATTTCAAGTATCTGGCGGTGAGAGCCATCTCGATCCGCGTGTCTCGTCGCCTGCACGGGCAGTAGGAACTTGGCAGTTGTTGGAAGGAACGGCCCGGCAGTACGGGTTGACGATAACACCTACGGTTGACGAACGTTGCGATGTGACAAAGGCGACCGAAGCAGCCTGTCGTTATCTGAAAGCGGCTTATGAAAAATATGGAGACTGGGCGATGGTCGCGTCTTCCTATAATGCCGGTATGGGACGTATTTCGGGAGAACTTGTCAAGCAGGATGCAGACAGTTCGTTCGACCTCTGGCTGGTGGAGGAAACAACCCGCTATGTCTATCGTATCATGGCTATCAAGCAGATATTTGAAGCTCCTTATAAATATGGGTTCGTGCTAAGAGCGCAGGATCTGTATAAACCGATCGCATGCGAGAGTGTTGCCGTCTCGACGGATATTCAGGATTTGTCCGGTTTCGCCAAAAAGAATGGTATCACTTATGCCGATCTGAAACGTTTCAATCCCTGGTTGCGAGATCGTAAATTGCTGACGGCAGGAAAAACATATACGATCCGGATCCCGAAAGAATCTGATATGTATTATAAAACGCCTAACACCTATGTGCATAATCCGGCCTGGGTGGTGAAATAAGAAAACTGAAAAACGATGAAGGATAAGAATGCATTGGAAGGCGGCCGTATTTCCGTTTTAGGCGCGCGTGTCCATAATTTGAAGAATATAGATGTCGACATACCTCGTAACAAGCTCTCCGTAATTACCGGTATGAGCGGTAGTGGTAAATCGTCTTTGGCTTTTGATACGATTTTTGCGGAAGGGCAACGCCGTTATGTGGAGACGTTCTCCGCTTATGCGCGTAACTTCTTGGGAAATATGGAACGGCCGGATGTGGATAAGATCACTGGCCTGAGCCCTGTTATCTCGATCGAGCAGAAAACAACAAATAAGAATCCGAGATCTACAGTGGGGACGACTACCGAGGTTTATGACTTTTTCCGTCTGCTTTATGCAAGGGCGGGAGAGGCTTATTCGTATTTGAGTGGCGAGAAGATGGTGAAATACACCGAGGAGCAGACGCTGGAACTGATTATGAACCAGTATAAGGGGAAGAAGACCTACCTGCTCGCTCCGCTTGTCCGTAACCGTAAGGGACATTATAAGGAACTTTTCGAACAGATGCGGAAAAAAGGCTATCTGAATGTCCGGGTGGATGGTGAGATGAAGGAGATCTTTCATGGCATGAAGCTCGACCGGTATAAGATGCACAGTATCGAGGTTGTGGTCGATAAACTGATCGTTTCGGAATCGGACGAACGTCGTTTGAAAGAAAGCCTGCGTGTCGCTATGAAGCAGGGTGACGGCCTGGTACTCGTGCTGGATGCCGAGACGGACGAAGTGCGCCATTTCAGCCGTCGGCTGATGGATCCGGTGACGGGTTTGTCTTACAGCGAACCGGCTCCCCATAATTTCTCGTTCAACTCTCCGCAGGGTGCTTGCCCGAAATGTAAAGGATTGGGACAGGTCAATTTGTTGGACATGAACAAAATCGTCCCCGATACCTCGCTCAGTATTTACAGCGGTGGGATTGTGGCGTTGGGAAAATATAAAAACTCCCTGATATTTTGGCAGATCGAAGCTATTTGCGAGAAATATGGCGTAACATTGAAGACCCCTATCAAAGATATCCCGGAAGAAGCGATCGATGAGATCATGAACGGGACTGACGAACGTTTGCAAATTAAAAACGATTCGTTGGGCACTTCCAATTATTTCCTGTCGTATGAAGGTGTTGCCAAATATATCCTGATGCAGCAGGAGAGCGAGGCTTCTGCTTCCGCACAGAAATGGGCGGGACAGTTTATACGGATGACTACCTGCCCGGAGTGTAACGGGCAGCGGTTGAACAAGGAAGCGCTGCATTATAAGATAGCCGGAAAGAATATTGCCGAACTTTCGGCAATGGATATCTCTGAATTGTATGAGTGGTTGGAGGGTGTCGAGGAGCAGTTGAATCCTAAGCAGAGGCAGATTGCTGTCGAAATCTTGAAGGAGATCCGTTCAATTCCTGTTAGATGTCGGATTGGACTATCTCGCGTTGAACCGTGCTTCGGCGACGTTATCGGGGGGCGAGAGTCAACGCATCCGTTTGGCGACCCAGATCGGTAGTCAGCTGGTCAATGTACTTTATATCTTGGATGAACCGAGTATAGGGTTGCACCAGCGGGATAACGTTCGTTTGATCAACTCGTTGAAAGAGTTGCGCGATACGGGTAACTCTGTTGTCGTGGTCGAGCACGACAAAGACATGATGTTGAATGCGGACTATGTGGTCGACATGGGACCGAAGGCTGGTCGTTTAGGAGGAGAAGTTGTTTTTGCCGGAACTCCCGGAGAGATGTTGAAAGCTGACACACTTACTTCAGCCTACCTGAATGGGAAGACGGAGATTGCCGTCCCGAAAGAGCGGCGGAAAGGAAACGGACAGTTCATCACGATAAGAGGGGCGAGCGGGAATAATCTGCGGAATGTGGATGTCACGTTCCCGTTGGGTACGTTGATCTGTGTCACGGGGGTATCCGGCAGTGGAAAGTCTTCTTTGATCAATCGGACCTTGCAACCAATTCTCAGCCAGCATTTCTATCGCTCCTTGGAAGATCCGTTGCCTTACAAGTCGATCGAGGGGATAGACAATGTCGATAAGATAGTCAATGTAGACCAGTCACCGATCGGGCGTTCGCCGAGAAGTAATCCGGCTACTTATACCGGAGTCTTTTCGGATATCCGTAATCTGTTTGTGGATCTGCCAGAGTCGAAAGTGCGTGGCTACAAACCCGGACGTTTCTCGTTCAATGTTTCCGGCGGACGTTGCGAGACGTGCAAGGGGAACGGATACAAGACGATTGAGATGAATTTTCTGCCGGATGTGCTGGTTCCCTGTGAAGAATGTCATGGCAAGCGGTACAATCGGGAAACATTGGAAGTCCGTTTTCGCGGGAAATCCATTGCGGACATTCTGGATATGACAATCAATATGGCAGTGGAGTTTTTCGAGAATATCCCGTCGATCCTGTCGAAAGTGAAGGTATTGCAGGATGTCGGCCTGGGCTATATCAAGTTGGGGCAACCTTCCACGACTCTTTCCGGTGGTGAGAGCCAGCGTGTCAAATTGGCGACCGAACTGGCAAAGAAAGATACAGGCAAGACGCTTTATGTATTGGACGAACCGACGACCGGTCTTCATTTCGAAGATATACGGGTCTTGTTGGGTGTCCTGAACAAACTGGTGGATAAGGGCAATACGATCATCGTTATCGAACATAACCTCGATGTCATCAAATGTGCTGACTATTTGATCGACATGGGGCCTGAAGGCGGACGTAACGGTGGGCAGGTTCTTTTCACTGGAACTCCTGAAGAAATGGTAAAAGTGAAAACGAAGAGCTATACGGCTCCATTTTTGAAAGACGAATTAAAAAGCGATAAGAAATGAAGAATCCTATTCAGATGATTAAACAATGCGTGGAGAAGGAAGAACCTTACTTCCTGCTGCGCGGACAGGATTTGTGTGCGTTGAAGGCCATCGAAACCTATTATGAGGAGGTGAAGAAGCACGTGAAAGATCCTTATTTTATTGAGGAGATAGAAGAGATAATGAAAGATTTCCGGGCTTTCCGGGAAGAACAGGAAACTCATATACCGGATTAAAAGATGGCGGACGACAGTTACAAGACCATTAAGCAGGTAGCTGAAGGGTACTATACGGAGAAGCGCAGCCGCTTTATCTCGTATGCGATCCCGGTGCGTACGGTGGAAGAGGCGAAAGAGCAACTGGACAAATATCGTAAACAGTATTATGACGCCCGCCATGTCTGCTGGGCCTATATGTTAGGTTCCGAACGCCTAACTTTTCGTGCGAACGATGACGGCGAGCCTTCCTCTACTGCCGGAAAACCGATTCTGGGACAGATCAACTCGAACGGGTTGACAGATATCCTGATCGTCGTGATCCGCTATTTCGGCGGAATCGAATTGGGGACGAGCGGCTTGATTGTTGCCTACCGGACAGCCGCCGCCGAAGCAATAGCTGCTGCCGAGATAGAAGAGCGCACTGTTGATGAAGATATCACCATTGCGTTCGAATACCCTTATCTGAACGGAATCATGCGCATTGTCAAGGAAGAGAATCCAGTGATCGTCTCCCAAAAGTTTGAAATGGATTGTGAAATGACTCTTCGTATCCGCAAAGGAGAGGCCGAACGTTTGAAAGCGCGGTTATTAAAGGTGGAAAGTGCCTATATTCCCAGAACCGAATTTTAAGTAAGTTGTTATATTATTATAATTCTAAACAAAAACAATTTGTAAATAATGAAGAAGATTCTTTTATTTTCTTTTTTTCTGATGTTGGGATTGGTTGTATCTCAATTTCTGCCGGCGATGGTAGGTGAGGGGTATTCGTCGGTGAAGATGATCTCCAATACCCTGTTGTATGTTTGCCTGGCCTTTATCATGATAAATGTGGGGCGGGAGTTCGAAATGGATAAAAGCCGTTGGCGGTCCTATACTGAAGATTATTTTATTGCAATGGCGACGGCTGCTTTCCCCTGGATCTTCGTGGCGTTATATTATATGTTCGTGTTGCTTCCCGATATTTACTGGAACAGTGGAGAAGCTTGGAAAGAAAACCTTTTGTTGAGCCGGTTTGCAGCCCCGACTTCAGCCGGTATACTGTTTACAATGTTGGCGGCGGCAGGGTTGAAATCTTCTTGGGTATACAAGAAAGTGCAGGTATTGGCAATCTTCGACGACCTCGATACGATTCTGTTGATGATTCCTTTGCAGATTATGATGGTAGGCTTGCGCTGGCAGTTGGGCGTTATCATTCTGATTGTGATGGGCCTATTGATCATCGGATGGAGAAAGATGGGAAGTTATGATATGAGGCAGGACTGGAAGGCGATTCTTTTCTATGCTGTCCTTACCTGTGGAATCACGCAGGCTGTTTATTTGGTGTCTAAGTATTTCTATGGCGAAGATGCCAGCATTCATATCGAGGTCCTGTTACCTGCGTTTGTATTAGGTATGGTGATGCGACATAAGCATATCGATACGAAGGTTGAGCACAATGTGGCGACGGCTGTCTCATTCCTCTTTATGTTCTTGGTAGGAGTCAGCATGCCGGTCTTTTTCGGAGTGGACTTCGCCGCGCAGTCTGCAGAGGCGACAACGATAACCGGAGCACAGCCGATGATGTCCTGGCCGGTGATCATCCTGCATGTCGTGATTGTTTCGTTCCTGTCCAATATCGGGAAACTGTTCCCACTGTTTTTCTACCGGGAAAGGCGGAAGCGCGAACGCCTGGCACTGTCGATCGGCATGTTTACACGCGGTGAAGTAGGGGCCGGGATTATCTTTATTGCGCTTGGCTACAATTTAGGAGGTCCTGCGCTTATGATTTCCGTGCTCACCATAGTGTTTAATTTAATTTTAACTGGTATATTTGTCGTGTGGGTTGAAAAACTGACCCGCAGCGCTTATGAGCTGGAGCAAGCTGGCAAATAGGCGGACAGTTGTTAGGAAAAACTCAGAGGGAAGCGGTTTGCACGCCGCTTCCCATAAATATTTAAATACCATATGGATAGAACCATCAACGTTATCCTTAAACCGTTGCGTCGTTTCGCTATGCAGAAACCGAACGCGAGTATCTTATTGTTCATGGCTACGATTCTTGCCATGTTATTCGCCAATTCGCCCTGGGCGGAGTCTTACCATAATATCCTGTCGCATCCGATTGATTTGAAGATAGGCAATTTCACACCGTTTATGCATCATGGAGAAGCGATGCCAATGTTGGCCTTTGTGAATGATGCTTTGATGGCGGTTTTCTTTTTTGTGATCGGATTGGAGATTAAGCAGGAAATTCTGATCGGGGAGTTGAGCTCGGTACGGAAAGCGCTGCTTCCGATTATTGCGGCCTGCGGCGGGATGATCGTTCCGGTATTGTTTTATTTTCTGGTTTGTCATTCGGCACCCGAAGTGCGAGGTGTGGCTATTCCGATGGCGACCGATATCGCCTTTGCACTGGCTGTTTTAGGGCTGTTGGGGAAACGGGTTCCGCTCAGTATGCGTATCTTCCTGACGGCATTGGCGGTGGTTGACGATATCGGCGGTATCATTATTATCGCTTTGTTTTATAGTGGTGAGATTGCGTTCGAGCCGCTTCTGGTTTCACTCGTCCTGCTGGCCTTGCTATATGTGGGGGGAAGGATGAGAGTGAATAACATTGCTTTCTATTATATAATAGGTTTCTTCGTGTGGATGCTGTTTCTTGAATCAGGTATTCATCCGACAATAGCGGGCGTACTGGTTGCATTCACTGTTCCGGCCCGTCCGGTTGTCAAACTGGATGATTTCACTTGTGAAATGACCGTCTATCTGAATATGTTGGATTACACCGAAGTGCGTCATTCCCGGAAGGCGGCGGTTCTTTCGCCGACACAGATTCAGGTACTCAACAATATCCATTCGTTAGCGGACAAAACGATCAGTCCGTTGCAAAGTATAGCCGACAAGCTCCATCCGTTAGTCAATTATCTGATCCTGCCCCTTTTCGCCTTTGTTAACGCAGGTGTTACTTTCGGAGATATCGGGATCGGTGCGTTACCGGGAATCCCGTTGGCGGTATTCCTCGGCCTGTTTGTCGGAAAGTCGCTGGGTATATTCCTGTTCACTTATGTTTTTGTCCGTTTGCGTCTTGCAACGATGCCGGAAGGGGTGAGCAAACGGAACCTTTTCGGGGTGTCGATGTTGGGCGGTATCGGGTTCACGGTAGCCCTCTTTATCGCGAACTTGTCTTTCGCCGGGATGCCCGATATTGGAGCAGAGTTGTTGAATCAAGCAAAGTTGGGCGTATTTGCCGGTTCGTTTATTTCCGGTTTGTGCGGCTACTTGATATTAAAAAAAGTATTACCTAAAAAAGTATAGAGATGGACAGACGCAAATTTATTCAAACAGGAGTTGCCGGTTTATCTTTAGCTCACACGGGACTTGCCAATATACGGATGGCCGTTCCTTCGGATATATCGGTTGACAGGGTGAAACTGGGAAAGACCGGATTGAAAGTCTCCCGTATAGCTATGGGAACCGGGACGAAAGGCTGGAATTACCAGTCCAACCAGACCCGGCTCGGACTGGATAACTTTGTGAAGATGGCCCGTCACGGTTATGAACGCGGTATTCGCTTCTTCGACATGGCCGATATGTACGGTTCGCAGCCATTTGTCGGAAAAGCCCTGAAAGAGTTGCCCCGCGAGAAACTCACCCTGATGACGAAGATGTGGACGTACGATGAAGGGTCGGAAAAACGTGAGCCGGTCAGCAAAACACTTGACCGTTTCCGCCAGGAAGCTGGTACAGACTATTTCGATATCCTTCTGTTGCACTGCATGACGAAAGGCGACTGGGCGGAAACCCGTAAGTTTTATATGGACGGTCTGGCAAAGGCCAAGCAGGACGGTATTGTGAAAGCTGTCGGCGTCTCCTGTCATAACTGGGATGCGATGGTCGAGGCTGTCGACAACCCGTGGTGCGACGTTATCCTTGCTCGTCTGAATCCGTTCCAAAGCCATATGGATGGCACGACTGAAGCTGTAAACGAACTTTTAGGTAAGGCCCGCAAAAAAGGTAAAGGGCTTATCGGAATGAAAATTTTCGGTGAAGGCAAACATGTTTCTGATGCAGAACGTGAACGTTCCATCCGTTTTGCCGTCACCGAAAGCAATCTGCATTGCATGACACTCGGTCTGGAGTCCATCGCTCAGATGGACGATGCGATAGAGCGGGTGATGCGGAATGCCAAAGGATAACAACCTTATTCCACCACTCTGCATATCTTGTGCCGGTATTGGTAATCTATCGTCAGTGCGATAAAGATGATCAGTTCGGCACACGGGACAGCCAGCCATAGCCCCTTTTCTCCCAACAAATGAGGAAGAGCGAGGAAACATATGCTCATCAGGATGATTCCTCTCAGCAGCATGAAAAGCATCGCTTTCCGTGCTAATTCGATACTCTGGTAGTACCCGATCCATGCAATATTCAAAGCAAAACAGATAAACCCGGAAGCGAAGTAGGGGATTCCCTTTGTTGCAATCCCGTAAGCCGGACAGCCGGGTTCCAGGAACATCGCTACGATATAAGGACAGAACACATACATCACGGCAAAAGCTGTCAGCCCGGAGATAAAAGCCGTTTTCAACGAAAGCCGGAACGTCTCATGTACTCGTGCAGCATCTCCCGTGCCATAATTGTAGCTGATGATCGGCTGTGCCGACTGGGCGATTGCGTTCGCGATCATGAACACGATTGGCAGGCAATAGCAGGCTACACTGTATGCTGCTACGCCATCCTCTTTCAGCATCCGGATAAAAGCATAGTTGCCGACCAGCATCATGCAGGCGATCGCCAGTTCGCCCAGCATTGCTGAGGCTCCCAACTGGATCATATACCCTGTGTTCCGACAGGTCAGGCGAAGGCTTTTCATACTCATCTTCAACTTGTATAAATGTAACGTCTTGGAAAAGCCGAACAGGTAGACCAACACCATCAAGCCGCCTGCTACCTCTGCTAACGCAGTTGCCAGTGCTGCCCCGGTCAGTCCCATCTGCATCGGGAAAACGAAAACATAGTCGAGCACGACGTTTATCAGAGCCGGAACAACGTTGCACAGCATCGCGAATTTCGGTGAGCCATCCAACCGGATCATGAACATCCCGATGTTGGCCAGCATGCTAAAGATAGAGAATGGCACGATCCAGTTCATATACTCCAGCACAAGTGGTAGCAACTGATCGGAACTCCCCAGCATATAGGCCGTCTGTTTGTTGAACAACATTACCAAAGATATTCCTGCAGCCATCAACAAGAGGGACACCAGCAACGCTTGTGTAATATTAATGTTGGCCGCCTTCACTTTTCTTTGCGACAGGTGGACGGAAGCCACGACCGACGATCCCACCCCGAAGAGCAGCCCGATCCCTGTCGTCACCATAAAGATCGGGGCGACGATATTGACGGCGGCCAACGCGTCGCTTCCCACGCCACGCCCCACGAATATACCGTCGGCAATCGTGATACACGCCATACAAACCATTCCCAGTAACGTCGGGAAAAAGATTTTGCGGAATAGAACCGGAATGTTCATACTACCAAAATCAATACGATCTCTTTGCATAACTCAAATTACTTTTTATTTCGGTTTGCAAAAGTAGTCCTTTAAGTCCGGCTGGAAATTACCATTTGGTAAAAAATAGCAATAATGATATACACTTCATCCGTTTTTAAGGGCGTTTGCCCATTATCAAAATGTCACTGCCATCCCGTCAAAATCGGATTAGTAGTGCATTTATTTGAAATTACTATAGCGGGTAATATTTTTTAACATAGCAAAAAGATATGAGTATGGTAAAAAGGATAACCAAATGATATTTTCGGCAAAACATGGTTTTAAAAGCAAGAGCCGTAATCATATATGTGTATGGAAATGTTTATATTTGCAGATAGTCTGTTTGTTGAAGTTGTAATATTAAATGCTGGAAATATGGTGAAATATTTATATTATCTCTGCGTCTGCTGTCTTTCGCTTTTAGTCTGCGGATGTGAAGGAAAAGGTGAGTCCGAAGAGCTCCCTTTCAGTCCCTATGTGGAGGCGTTTACCTCCGGTACGATTTCAAGATATACACCCGTATATTTGATTTTCAACCAGGAAATAGCAGCTGACAGGATGAAGCCTGAACAGCTCCACGACTTAGTTCGGATCAAACCCGAGACGGCTGGCGAGTGGGCATTCGAGAACAATCGGACGATTGTATTCAAGCCGACTAAAAGTTTCGAGCGCGACACCCGTTACGAGGTAAAGGCAGACCTTTCAGAGTGGTTCGATACGGAACGGAAAGACAAGTATTTTACATTCAGATTCTCGACACAACCTCTGTTGCTGCGGGCCAACCTGCAATCCGTCGATATCAACCGGAAGAATGAAAACGGTTATGACATCGTCTGCTCGGTGTTCACGCCGGACAAGGAGATGCCCGAAACCGTAGAGTCGCTTGTCCGTTTCTCTGAAAAGGCGGATGCCACCTGGCAGCATAGTCCCGATGGAAAGAGGCACGAAGTCTTCATCCCGAACATACAGGCTGGGACGGACGCGGCACGTGCCTTCAAACTATCTGTCGCTCCGAACAAGCTGAAAGTGCCGGAAGAGGAACTGCTATCCGTTGACATTCCCGAACTGAATGATTTTGCCGTGTACGAAGTCGAATATGTCGCAGAGCCGGAACGTTACGTCGAAGTCACCTTTACGAAACTACTCGATGCGGCACAAAACATGCAGGGACTAGCCTGGATCGACGGTAACAAATCGGAGACCGTCAATGTCGAGGGCAATAAGCTCCGCCTTTATCCCGATGCAGGTAGCAAAGGTGCCCTTAATGTTCATCTGAGCCAGAACATCAGAAGCAAAAACGGGCTGAACCTGAAAGAAAGTATCGTCCGCCAGATCGTAGTCAGTGATGAGAAGCCGGAAGTCCGTTTTATCGGCAACGGAGTGATCATTCCGCAGTCCACACAACTGACCGTTCCTTTTCAAGCCGTCTACTTGCGCGGCGTAGTAGTGCGTGTCATCAAGATATTCGAACAGAACATCGGACAATTCCTTCAGGTGAATGATCTCGAAGGAACGAGTGACCTGATGCGTGTCGGTCGCCTGATCGCGCGTAAAACGATCTTCCTCGATGAAGATGCCACCCAGGAGCTCAACCGCTGGAATACCTACGCGATCGACTTGAAAGAACTGATCGACCCCGAACCCGGTGCCATCTACCGGGTGGAACTGTCGTTCAACCGGGATTTGTCTGCCTATCCCTGCGAAGACCTCGTCAAGAAAAGTAAAGAACAACTGCTTGCCGATGATGAGATCAAGTTCAAGGAAGAAAGCAGCCGTTTCGATGGAGGCGGTTATTACTACTATAACGGCGACTTCGACTGGTCCGACTACGATTACAGCAAACGTGGCGACCCCTGTTCCAACAGCTATTATTATAACACGACCGTCGGCAAGAATGTCCTCGCCACCAATCTCGGTCTGTTGGCGATGGCCGGCGAAGATAACGATATGACTGTCCTTGTACATAACATTCTGAGCACCCATCCGGAGAAAGGCGTCGAAGTCGTTGCCTACAACTACCAGCGTCAGGAATTAGCCTCCGGCATGACGGACGACAAAGGGCAGGTGCGTTTCTCGCTGAAAAACGGCAAGCCGTTCTATCTGACTGCTTCCCTCGGACAGCAACGCTCGTATCTTCGTGTAGACGACGGTTCCGCCCTTTCGCTGAGTTCCTTCGATGTCTCCGGAGAAGTCGTGCAGAAAGGCATCAAGGGCTTCATCTACGGCGACCGCGGTGTATGGCGTCCGGGCGACGCGCTGCATCTCGGCTTTATGTTGAACGACCGCAGCCGGATGCTCCCAGCTAATCATCCGGTCATCATGGAACTTTACAATCCGCTCGGCCAGCTCTACCTGCGCAAGACACAGACAAAAGGTGAAGCAGGACTTTATGTTTTCGATATGCCGACTGAACCCGATGCACCGACAGGCGCGTGGAATGTCAACGTGAATGTAGGCGGCGTCACCTTTACGAAGCGTCTCCGTATCGAAACGATCAAACCGAACCGCTTGAAGATATCCCTTACGATGCCCCAAAAAAAATTGCTCCGGGGCGAACCGCTTGATGCTGCTATGCACGTGGAATGGCTACAAGGAGCGACTGCCCGCAATCTGAAATACGACATCCAGGGAACCTTTATCTCGACCCCGACCATCTTTCCCGGCTATAAGAAATTCTATTTCGATGATCCTTCGAAAATTTTCAACAGCGAAGAAAGCAAAGTGATCTCCGGTACGACCGATGCTGCGGGCAACGCCATCATCAAAGCCCGTTTCGAGATCGGTGCTTCGGCTCCCGGCATGTTGTTGGCGAGTTTTGTCACTCGTGTGTATGAGGAATCCGGCGATTTCAGCATTGACGCCAATCGGGCGTCCTATTCACCCTACCGCCGCTATGCCGGCATCAAGTCGCCCCAGCAAGATGGGGAACCGTTGAAGACCGGAACCGAATATAAATATGAAGTAGCTTCCGTCGACTATCTCGGACAGGCGGTAGCCAATACTGAACTCGAAGTGAGAGTCTATAAAGTCCATTGGTACTGGTGGTGGAGCTCGGACAACGGTAGCCTGGCTAACTATGTCTCCAATTCGTATAACAAGCCGGTGAAAACCTTCACCATCCGTACTGGCACGAATGGCACGGCCTCCTTCAACCTGAAATATGCCGATGCCGATTGGGGAACCTATTTTATCTCGGTGAAGGACAAAGAGAGCAAACACTCTACCGGTGTGATGAACTATTTCGACTGGCCTTACAGTGAAGGCAGACGCGATGCTGACGGTTCTTCCTCCGCCAATATGCTAACCTTCAAGACCGACAAGGACACATACGCACCAGGCGAACAGATCGTCGTTACCTTCCCCTCTGTCAAGGGAAGCCGCGCGATCATCAGCATTGAGAACGGAACACGTGTCCTCTCGACCACTGAGCACATGTGCAACGACGGGCAGACTACGGTCAAGCTCGACGTCACTCCGGATATGCAGCCAAACGCGTACCTTTATATAACACTCTTGCAACCGCATGGTGTCACGAAGAACGACTTGCCGATCCGTATGTACGGTGTCGTCCCCTTCACGGTGACTTCTCCCGAAAGTCATTTGGCTCCGGTTGTCCGTATGGCGGACGAGATCAAGCCGGAAGCACCTTACCACGTGACGGTTTCCGAGAAGAACGGTCGTGAGATGGCCTACACGCTGGCGATTGTCGACGAAGGGTTGCTTGACCTGACCCGCTTCCGTACGCCCGATCCCTGGCAGGCGTTTAACGCCCGCGAAGCATTGGGTGTCAATACCTGGGATTTGTACAACTATGTGGTCGGCGCGTATGGTGGCCGCATCGAGCAACTGTTCAGCATCGGTGGCGACGACGCTTTGAATAAAGGTCCGAAAGCGATCGTGAACCGCTTCAAGCCGGTCGTACAATTTGCCGGCCCGTTCCTGCTGAAAAAAGGAGAAAAACGGCAGCATACCTATAAGATGCCGAACTATAACGGACGTGTCCGCGTCATGGTCGTCGCCGGAAACGGGGAGGCTTACGGTAACACGGAGAAGAGCGTGCTCGTGCGCAAGCCCGTCATGCTGCTCGGTACACTCCCGCGCGTTATCGGCATAGGAGAGGAGATGGTGGTTCCCGCTACCGTCTTTGCTACCGAAAAAGGAGTTGGAGACGTGCAGGTCACGATCGCCTGCTCCGGTAACATGGAGATAGTCGGCGAGGCAAGCCGTACGCTGCATTTCGAAGCGGTCGGTGACAAATCGGCGCAGTTCCGCATCCGCGTGAAAGATACCCCCGGAGCCGGACATGTAAGGATCACGGCTATTAGCGGCGGTGAGAAGTCCGTATATGAAACCGATATCGAAATCCGCTCCGTGCGCCGTCCGCAGGTCAAGGTAACGCCTGTGACGCTCGAAGCCGGAAAGAGCTGGAAAGGGACAGTCGGCCTTCCCGGCGTGGAGGGTACGAACTCCTTTATGCTCGAAATGTCGGATGTCCAACCTGTCAATCTCTCCACGCGGTTGTCCTACCTGTTAGGCTACCCGCACGGATGTGTCGAACAGATCACCTCGAAGGCATTCCCACAACTGTACTTGAGCGGGTTCACCTCGTTGACCCGCGAACAAGAACAATTGACTGAAAGGGCTGTGAAAGAGGTAATCCGCCGCCTGCGTTCCTACCAGACAGTAGACGGCTCTTTCTCTTACTGGCCCGGTGGAACGAGCAGCAATGCCTGGGGCACTGTCTACGCTACTCATTTCTTGCTGGAAGCGGAGAAGAAAGGTTACCTTGTGCCCGAAGGTATGAAACGAGATGTGTTGAACGACTTGAGCCGCATTGCCCGTAACTGGAAACCGGAAACCTCCTATTGGGCTGAATCCGAAGAAATGACGCAGGCATACCGTTTGTTCGTCCTCGCTTTGGGCCAAACTGCCGAGGTAGGCGCCATGAACCGATTGAAAGAGAGTAAGACACTTGCACCTATGAGCCGCTATCTGCTGGCAGCCGGTTATGCTTTGGTCGGTCGCCCGGATGTATCGGAGGAGCTGATCGCAAAGACGACGGCTCTGACAACGGCTTATTCTGAATATGACCGGACGTTCGGTAGCGACCTGCGCGACAACTCAATCCGCCTGATGACGCTCTGTCTGCTCGATGGCGGTAAGGAAGCGGCTCTCTTGGCAAATGAAATCTCTAAGACGCTCGCATCCGACGATTGGCTGAGCACGCAATCCACGGCATTCAGCCTGGTGGCCCTTTCTGATTATATGAAGAAATACAAGGTGTCCGGTTCTATGGATTTTTCTTATACTTTGGGTGGCAAGACGGAGAAGGTTTCCACCACCCGGAATATCTGGACGGAGACTTTGCTTGACAAGGCAGCCTCTTCCGTCTCCTTGGAGTTGAAGAACACCGGCAAATCCACTCTGTTCGCCCGCCTTGTGACCGAAGGTATCCCGGCCGAGGGCAAAGAGAAAGCCTATGCGAATGGTCTGACGCTTGCCGTCAGCTATATGGATCATGACGGTCATCCGGTGAATGCCTCCACTTTGCAGCAGGGTACGAACTTCACGGCTGTGGTGACTATCGCAAATCCGTCTTCTCGTGGTTATAGCCATTTGGTGCTGACGGAGGTTTTTCCGGCCGGATGGGAGATATTGAACACGCGCTTCCTTACAGGCGGTACGGCAGATAACCGGGCGATAGGTGTCAACTACCAGGATATTCGCGACGATCGTGCTTACAGCTATATCGACTATCTGCCTGCCGGAAAACAGGTGACGGTCCGCATCAACCTCTGCGCCGTTTATCCTGGTCGTTTCTACTTGCCTCCGGTCTATTGCGAGGCGATGTATGACCATCTCGTCCGGGCAAATACGGAGGGGGAGATGGTGACGGTCGAGTGATCTTATTTATCGATGGCCGGACGGGGAATGCTGACGCTTCAGTGTACCGTCCGGCTATTTTTTTGCCTTGTTTTTAGCAAAATCATGAAAATAACTAAAAACGGATTTCTGAAACTCGCATCAGGAGAGGAAAGTATAATGTTAAGAAAAGTTATGGTGTATATAGGGATATGCTTTTGTGGAATTTGAAATACAAGGCCTATACTGAAATGTAAAATGACGAATTAAAACGTTCGTTTTTTTTAGTCATTT